>Ga0182027_10000021_pt1 | contig 225902 bp, 193 predicted proteins | sample 712E1DmetaG_FD_121300 | JGI IMG/M metagenome (GOLD analysis project Ga0182027, IMG submission 121300) | Permafrost microbial communities from Stordalen Mire, Sweden - 712E1D metaG (Illumina Assembly) | ecosystem: Environmental > Terrestrial > Soil > Wetlands > Permafrost | place: Sweden...
AAATTAAATTCTCGTAAACAAAAAAGGACTGTGCAATCTTATAATATTGTTCGAGGTTTAGATGGTAGATTTGAGAAAGGTAGTTCCATAATGCATCAAAAGACATTTATCAGAAGGTTTTTGGAAGAACACGAATTATATGGTCTTAAAAGTGGAGAAAAATTTATACCAAAAAAAGTCATTGAATCTCCAAAACACAAGTTGGCACTATTTTTAAATAGATTATTTAGTTGTGATGGTAGTATATATAAAAAGAAAACTACGACTGGTTATTACTGGCAAATATCTTATGCTTCAAAATCTAAAGTTTTGATTGATGAGGTCCAACATTTATTATTAAAATTTGGAATATTATCTAGATTACGTGAAAAACATGTCTTGTTAAAAAATAGAAGATTTTTGAATTATGAATTGATTCTCGATTCTAATAATGTATATAATTTTATTAACGAAATAGGATTCTTTGGTCGTAAAGAACTTAGGCAAAAAGAGTGTTTAATTCAGGTAAAAAAATTTCATCCTAATGTTGATACTATACCCAAAGACGTTTGGGCTATTTATAGACCTAAAAGTTGGGCTGATGTCGGAAAGTGTATGGATTATAAGACTGGAAAATCTTTGAGGTCTTCAATAAATTATGCTCCTTCGAGACAAAAATTATTACAGATAGCTATTGCAGATCAAAATGAACAGATAAAGCTACTTGCAGATTCAGATATATTTTGGGATGAAATAATAGAGAAGGAAGAAATGCATGGTTCATTCGACGTATACGATATTAGCGTCCCAGAGTATCATAACTTCGTGGCTAATGATATAATTATACATAATAGCTATACTATGGGTGTCATAGCTGAAGGTATTTCGGATCTGCCTGCAGATATCAAGAATAATATTTCTGTCGTGTTATTGGATACTATGGGTATATATTGGACCATGAAATATCCTAATCAGAAAGATAAAGAGTTATTGAAAGAATGGGGATTAAAGTCTAAGCCTCTAGATGTGAAGATATATACTCCATCAGGATTTTTCAAGGATTTCAAGGATAAGGGCATCCCTACTGATATGCCGTTCAGTGTGAGCCCGTCAGAATTGGATGCAAGCGATTGGTGCATGAGCTTCGGAGTCAACGAGAATAGTGCTGTAGGTGTATTCATCGAAAGGATAATCTATGGGATGAAAGGTGATGAAGATTTTATTGGCGTCGCTAAAGTTGTCAATAAAGGCGTCGATAAAGGCGTCGATAAGGATGTAGCTAAAAGTTTCTCGATAAGCGACATACTTAAAGCGATTGATGTCGATAAAGATTTTGATTCAAATACGAAGAATGCTGCCAAGAATCTATTCATGAATGCGATGAATTGGGGTATATTCGAGACTGAACCGATAACCATAGCGAGTACTGATCTGAAATTCAAAGGCAAGAAGCCTGAAGTATACAAAGCTACGCCACTGTCTGAGTTAGCAAAGGGCGGACAGGTCACAGTATTGGATTTATCATGTTATGCTACGATGCCGAATTCTTGGAACATAAAGAGTTTAGTCGTCGGATTGATTGCAGAGAAATTATTCATCCAGAGAATGCTTGCCAGAAAGGATGAAGAGTATGCTCAGATTCATAAAGCGATTAATTTGTTTGGTGATGATGTTCAAAAGAAATTTGATTTCCCGATGGTGTGGCTAGTAATCGATGAAGCGCACGAATTTTTGCCTGTAAGTGGAAAGACTCTTGCGACTGACCCGCTTGTAACAATTCTAAGAGAAGGTAGACAGCCTGGTATCTCGTTGATACTTGCGACGCAGCAACCAGGCAAGATCCATACTGATGTCATGACTCAGGCTGATGTTGTGATTGCACATCGTATAACAGCAAAGATTGATACTGAAGCTCTTGGGACATTGATGCAATCATATATGAGAGAAGGATTAGTGCAGCAGCTCGATGACTTGCCGCGTGAAAAGGGTGCAGCAATAATATTTGATGATAGCAATGAGAAGATGTATCCTATAAGGCTTCGACCAAGATTCACTTGGCACGGTGGTGAAGATCCTACAGCGATACCTAAGAAGGAAGACGGATTCGAAGATGAAGAAGAATTGTAATATTATATAATCTAATAATTATTTATCGATGATTATGCATCGAGGTATGTTATGAATCTGAATAAAGATGCTTACGGTCATGAGATGCTCGCATATTACAATGAGAAGAATTCTTATGAAATAATAGAGCGTGAAGATGGATACATAGATATCTCTAGTGGCGCGCCATCATACTTTAAAGAATATAAAGATTGGAAAAAACACGAGAAAGCCGCAGTAAAGCTGGTCAAAGGAAAAGTGCTTGACGTAGGTGCAGGCGTCGGTAGAATATCATTATATCTGCAGCATAAGGGACATGATGTTACAGCAATAGACAATTCTTCACTAGCGATAAAAGTATGCAAGCTTAGAGGTGTAAAGAAAGCAATAGTGTTGCCGATAGAAAATGTTGACAAGTTATATGACAAGTTTGATACAGTCGTGATGTTCGGCAATAATTTCGGATTGTTTGGCGGGTTCAAGAAAGCAAAGATCTTGTTAAAAAAATTATATGATGTGACAAGTGATGATGTGATAATCATCGCTGAGAGCAATGATCCGCATAAGACGACAAATAAAGTTCATCTAGCATATCAGAGATATAATGTGAAACATGGCAGGATGCCTGGGCAATTAAGGATAAGAGTAAGATTCCAGAACTATGTAGGCGAATGGTTCGATTATTTGTTAGTATCGAAGAAAGAGATGGAAAAAATTCTTAGCGGTACAGGATGGAAAGTCCGCAAGTACATAGATTCACAGACATCAGTATATTTCGCTGTGATAGAAAAAGATAGACACGAAAAAGTGAGATAGAAATTGATGTAGATAACATTTAGATATGCTTTTTTAGTGGATAAAAGTTTCTATAATATTAATAGATTACTTAAGACTATGTTAATGTCTATATTCATGTATTGATGCGCTTCTTTCGCGTATCTTTCAGCCATATTTTGTGCCTTGATAAAATATCTGTCAATACTTCTTGGCGCTTTGGCTGACTTCTCGAATTTAACGATATCTCTCAATGATTCTATCATCTCGTGGTGTACAGAAGCGTATGTACTAGTCATATATACGGTAAAACCTTGCGGGACATTATTCTTATCTTTCAATAATTCTGATATGATATTATCAAATGAAGAATATATTCTTTTATTGTCTTCTCTTTGTTTGTTGGTAGTAGATTTTTTGTATGGTCCGATGTTCTGCCATATTACTTTTGATTGATAACCTGGTGCCATCAATACGTGTGCATAAGCATTATTGGTGCTAAATGCAGTCTTGCCGAAATCTATAAAATCATTTACTACTGCAAATCCCATAGGGTAAAGTGTCATATTAAGAGGAATATCATTCGGTTTAAATATATTATTATTCAAGAATGACGGTTATATTATTCTGATTTTCTTAACTCTCTTGATTGGCATATTTATTAGCATCTTCTTTATTTGTCAACTCAGTTACATAATCTCTGACATTCACAAAGCTGGAACTATTTACTTTGGCGAAATATTTCTGTATCTCTTCTTGTAATTCTAGTGGACTATCATCAATAGTCTTAACATTGAATCTATGTATTAATTCTTCCAGCAATTCTGGATATTTGTAATAATAACTATCACATGGATATACATCATAATTTTCTGGAATATTTTCTTCCAAAAATGATTTTAAGTCATCATGTGGTATGGTATTGGATTTCTTAGATGGATTTTTTATGTATCCACGTATTATTGGAGATCCGTTGTAGTTGTTCGAGAGCAATATTGCATGTATGGCTATATACAATCCTGATTTTCTTTTCTCATATTCGGTTACAACTGCAAATACCTCGGAGAACGTCATTAAAATCGTGAATGTAGTGATATTTATATGTATTGTGAATGATTAAACTAGCTACTAGAAAATTATGTATTCATTCTTCGACTATCTTTTTCACAACATCAGCAATGCTATGATCCAATGTCGCTTCTGCTATCGATACGACTTTTGATGATATGTATGATGCGAGTGTCCCTGCTTTATCGATTGGTATATCGTGCGCTATCGCATATAATATTCCTGATGCATAAGCGTCACCTGCACCGTTAGTGTTGACTACTTCTACTTTGTGTACTGGTATATTATGGATTTTATTCCTGTGTTTTATTATGCTTCCTTTAGCTCCAAGTTTGACTATCGCAACATCACAGTATTCTGATAATATATGTACTGCATCTTCTTCCTCTACTCCTGTGAACGCTTTAGCTTCATATTCATTTACGAATACTATATCGACATATTCTTTTAATAATGTCTTGATTGATTCTATCTTTCCTTGTATCAATCCAGGATCCGATAAATCTATTGATATCTTTCTATGATTGGCTTTCGCTATCTCCATGGCTTTCATCACTGCCTTTTCTGTCTCAGGATTTCCTATGAAGTATCCTTCCACATGTAATATCTTGGATTTCTTTATTATATCTTCATCTACGTTTTCTATCCTAAATTCTGATGCTGCGCCGAGATATGTTAACATTGTCCTCTCACCGTCTGGCGTTATGCATATTATCGCTATGCCTGTATCTTTGCCGCATTTTCCTAATGCTGGTTTTACGTCTGATTTTAGCAATAATTTTTCATACGTCTTGCCATAATCATCATTGCCTATCATTCCCATGAATGCGCCAAAGCCGCCTAGAATACTAACGCCTTTAATGGTGTTTGATGCACTTCCGCCTGTAGCTTTTAACAGATCTTTATCTGAAAGCATCTTTATCAGTGCAGCGTGTTTTGTATCATCGATGAGTGTCATACTGCCTTTTGCCACATCTAATTCTTTCAAGAAATCATCATCTACAGTCACGATTATATCCATAAGTGCATGACCCATTCCAACTACATCATACTCTCGATGTGTAATGATTTTATCTGTTGTGTGCATTTTGGCGAGCCTGCTAAACTATTTAGTCGTTAGCAATCTATTAGTATCTATAATTCTCAGCCTTGTATGGGCCATCTGGACTTACGTTTATGTAGTCTGCCTGGGCTTTAGTCAATTTAGTCAATTTGACACCAATCTTTTCAAGATGTAATCTTGCGACTTCTTCATCTAACGTTTTTGGCAAGACATATACTCCTATCTCGTATTTCTTCGTCCATAATTCTATCTGCGCCAACGTCTGGTTTGTAAACGACGAACTCATCACAAAACTTGGATGACCATTTGCGTTCCCTAGATTCACTAATCTTCCTCTGGACAATAATATTATCGAGTGTCCATCTGGGAATATGAATTTATCCACTTGTGGTTTGATATTGACTTCCTTTATTTTTGGGAATTTCTCCAATTTATCTACTTGGATCTCATTGTCGAAATGTCCTATGTTACATACTATTGCCTGGTCTTTCATCTTCTGCATGTGTTCAATCGTTATGATGTCTCTGTTTCCTGTAGTTGTTACGAACACATCTGCTTCTTTGACGACACTCTCTATAGTATTTACTTGATATCCTTCCATTGCTGCCTGTAATGCACAAATCGGATCAATCTCTGTTATTATTACTCTTGCTCCGAATCCTCTCATTGATTGAGCGCATCCTTTTCCCACATCGCCATAGCCGCATACTACGACCGTTTTTCCTGCAATCATTACGCCTGTTCCCCTCTTTATTCCGTCTGCAAGACTTTCTCTGCATCCATATAAATTATCGAACTTGGATTTTGTGACTGAATCATTTACGTTTATTGCTGGGAATAATAATTGCTTTTCTTTAAGCATCTGATATAGTCTATGGACGCCAGTTGTAGTTTCTTCTGATACGCCTTTGATTTCTTTAGCCATCCTAGTCCAGCATGTATTATCTTTAGCGTATATGTCTTTTAGTATATTCATCAATTCCCTGAAATCTTCTCCTTCTTTAGAATAATCTTTCTTTAATATTGCAGGATTCTTTTCAACTTCTACACCTTTATGTATCATAAGTGTAGCGTCTCCACCATCATCGACGATTAATGTCGGACCAAGGCCATTGAAGTTCAATGCTTGTTCTGTACACCACCAATATTCTTTTAATGTCTCTCCTTTCCAAGCGAATACTGGTACGCCTGACTTGGCAATGGCTGCTGCTGCATGATCCTGAGTAGAATATATATTACATGATGCCCATCGAACTTCTGCACCAAGAATCTTTAATGTCTCAATCAATACTGCGGTCTGTACAGTCATGTGCAAACTTCCTGTTATTCTTGCGCCTTTCAATGGTTTTTTTGCACCATATTTTGCTCGTAACGCCATGAGGCCAGGCATCTCAACTTCAGCTATATCCAATTCTTTTCTGCCATATTCGGCAAGAGCAATATCTTTAACCTTGTAATCATTCATATTCTTTACAACATTCTTATCAACTTTTTCAGCCATCAATAACACCCCGACAAACTATTTCTTTATATTATAATATTATATTACAATAATCTATAATCATCAAGAATAAATAATGAGTTTAAAAAGATAATGGAAGAATGAGGGTTGACAGGATATAATATATATATCTATTATCTTTTGCGTGGTCTGAATAGTCTATTCCACAAAATCTTATAGATCTTTTTGTCGATTATTTCCTCTATGGCATAATATCCAAATAGTATTTTATCTCCATAATATGTGTGGAATCCATATGTGCTGCTTTTCGGTTCGAACGGCATTTTTTCTTTTTCAACAAGCGATCCTTCATCTACGTAATACAGTCCCTCTTCATTGTGTACGTAATTTGATGGTCTTTCGTCATAGATTATTATCCCTTGGTTATAGAAGTCCGAATATGTTTTTTGCACTTGATGCTTCAACTTTAAAGATGGCATAAAATTGTGGTCTAATGATTTTCCTGGGATGAATTGTTTCTTCAATCCATAATTGACTACTGTTTGCACCCTTTTAGCAAGTTCAGGATTTTTTTTAGATATACTATCCAGATATTGCACATACATGTCATGATGCCCGCACCTATCGTATATCTCTTCAGTGCTTATCGTTTCAATCCCCAATGGTTTAGGCACTTTTAGTCCAGACTTGAATGATTTATCTAATATATTGAATCGGGCTTCAAGCAAGTCTTCGATATGGTCGAATCCATAGAATAATTTGATGGTATTAATGCCTTTATATTTTACTGCATCTGAGGAGAACCTATATATCTTCAGTATCTCTGTATCATTTAAAGAGAATATGATACCTTCTTGTCCGGAAGCAATACGCTTCATAGTTTTAGTCATGACTTTAGAGTGATGATTATTTTTATAAAGGTTATGTCTTGGTTATGTTTTGACTTTAATATTTTCTTTTATGCTGCTTGAAATAAACTTCTATTGAAATACATTATATCTAGTATAAATATGTATATCGATTAATCATCGAGAAGAGATTTTCGATAGATTTATATATGATATTTGTGTAGGAATGATACGTGGGATTCAATGGTGAGTTTGAGGAATAATAATTCTAATTTGTTTGTCGTTTTGATTGTTGCTGTTGTCGGTTTTATTGGAATAATATTTATAATTTTTAGTACGTTTCATTATCATGTACAAACAAATACCGATGAATATGGTCAATTGATGGCTCCAATATCGACTGATAGTGCTGGTGGAGGATCTGGCGGCTCTTCTGGCAGTTCTTCCAGTTCTGTACCAGTTCCTGTTGATGATTCTGTCGGGGTTCCGATTAAAGGATCTTCTAGTTCTTCGTCAAGTTCTTCTGGTTCTTCGTCTTCCACTATTGATACTTCTTCTGTTAATAATTCTACTCCTAATATTCCAATTTGTATCGGCGGACCTTTAAAGTGTTCAATGCTTGGTTATGGTTCATGTACTGCTCCTCCGTATATGATCGCATGTAAACAGAATACAGCAAGCATGACTTGTGAGAATAGGGATTATACTTCTACTTGTGCTAATCTTTCTTATGTTGGATCGTGTGCTGCTGTTGGTTGTACTGAAGCAGTACAATGTACTTCTGGAATTTGTTGTAATACTAATACGAATACGTATCAACCTTCTAGTTTTTCTTGTAGTACGACGGCTATTTTCAGCTGTACTGGTCAGAATGTATTGCAAACTAATACTGTTCAATATTGTAGTGGATTGTCAGCTTCTTGTAGCGGTTCAACATACGTATCCGGACCTACATCAACAGGTAATGATTGTAGTCAACCTTATGATAATATATATTGTAATGAAGGAGCATCTTCATCATCTTATTTTGGTTGCACAGCATGCAGCCCAGCATGTAATAGTCTACCTCATGCAGCAGCAGGCACATGCGTTTCTGGAGGACAATGCACTGGAACAAATTGTGTTGCTGGATGGTATCCTTGTGTTGACGGTACAAGCAATAATGCGAATGGTTGTGAAACAGATATATATAATGATGTTAGTAATTGTGGTTCATGCGGGAATATTTGTGGAACTGCTAATGTTGCTTCAAGATCATGTAATAGCGGAACTTGTTCAATAAGTTGTAATTCTGGTTGGGCGAATTGTGATGGTGTTTCTTCTAATGGATGTGAAGTTAATCTGGCTGGTAGTTTTCCTAATAATTGTGGTTCATGCGGACATTCGTGTAATACTGCAGCAGATTCAGGTTGTTACAATGGAAATTGTATCCCTCGCTGTACATCAAACTCATTCTATAAATGTTTAAGCAATAAATTGTATTGGTATGATTCATGTAATGTTCAAGGAGGATTGTATCAAGATTGTGGCGCTGGCGGATGTGTTGATGGCAGTAATATTTGTTGTGTAGCAAATTCTGGTAAATCGTGTGATGGTCCTTCTAATTCATGTGGCCAAAAAAATATCGGGAGTTATAGTTGTAGTGGAGTTTGTAGTGCTACTACTGCTCCTTCTAATCCTGCTGGTTATGGTACTGGTTGTACTTCTGCTGCTAATAATTGTGGTCAGACTAATTCTGGGATGATAAATTGTGCTGGTGTATGTTCTGCTTCTAAACCTGCTGATCAATCTATTGGTCAGTCTTGTGGTTCTTGTAGTGGAAAAGTTTTGTGTGGTGGTTCATGTTCTATTGCTACTCCTGGTAATTATGGTAATTCTTGTACCGCCGGTTCTGGTTCTTGTCAACGTTCTGGAAATATTGGTTGCAACGGATGTAATGCTGTTGCAGGTGTACCATATACTTGGTATCGTGATGTTGATGGTGATGGTTATGGAAATCCTTCTGTGACTACTTTGGATTGTACTCAACCTTCTGGTTATGTCTCTAATAATTTAGATTGTAATGATGCTAATTCTTCTATTCATCCTGGCGCTAATGAAGTTTGTGGTAATGGTGTTGATGATAATTGTAATGGTCAAGTTGATGAAGGTGATGTGTGTTTATCTACAATTAAGGTTACTTCTTCTTGTTCTGGTTCTGCCTCTGCTACTTGTGGTATCGGGGCTTGCAAGGTTACAATGAATAGGACTTGTAATAATGGCGTCTGGAGCGATTGTATTCCTGGAAATCCCTCGACTGAGATATGTGGTAATAATATTGATGATAATTGTAATGGACAAATTGATGAGACTTGCGAATGCATATCTGGAACTTCAGTATCTTGTTCAGTCTCCAATTCAATAGGTACTTGTACCGGTACTAAGTATTGTTATGCTGGTTCTTATCGTCCATGTTCTGCTCGTACTCCTACTGGTGAGATCTGTGGCAATAATATTGATGATGATTGTGATGGTTTTGTTGATGAAGGTTGTATATGTACTCCTGGTGAGACTAAGACTTGTGGTTCTAATGTTGGTGAATGTTCTTATGGTTATATGACTTGTGGTGGTACATCTTGGGGTCCATGTGTTCATGGTGTGAATCCTACGACAGAGATTTGTAATGGCAAGGATGATGATTGTGATGGTGTTGTAGATAATGGTTTTAATGTCGGAGCGTCTTGCGGTTCTTGTGGTGGCGTCAATATCTGTTCTAATGGTGTTGCCATCTGTAGTGTGAGTACTCCTTCGAATTTTAGTAATACTTGTTTTAGTGTTCCTAATTCTTGTGGTCTTAAGAATTCTGGTAATATTCAGTGTAATGGTTTGTGTAATGCTACTGTTCCTTCTCTTCCTACTAATTACAGCAATGTTTGTTCAGTCGGTGTTGGCGTGTGTAAACGTAATGGAACCATCACTTGTTCAGGTTCTTGTTCTGTTTCTGCTGGTTCTCCTAATATTGAGATTTGTAACGGTTTGGATGATAATTGTAATGGAATTATTGATGAGAATCTTACTGTTAATCTTTCTTGTACCGTCTCTAATGGTGTTGGCGTTATGTCTCAATCTTGCGTTAATCGTATTTTGGTTAATGGTTCTTGTCTTGTTTCTTCTTGTAACACTAATTACACTAAAGGTGGTGGTAGCAGTTCTTGTATTTCTATTAATTCATATGCTAACGGAAGTACTTTTTGTGGTAATGGCGTTTTAGATGCAAATGAACAGTGTGATAGAGGTTCTCTCAATACTAATGCAGTATGTGATGCGTCTATCTCTCCTTGTTCTTATTGTGACACTTCGTGCACGAATCATACTGTCGGGTGTAAGGATGAGACGGTAAATTCTGAGCAGTATAATATCTCTAATGGTATCGCTCTTAGAAATGCTAATTGTTCTGGTGGTGCATGGCGTTGGAGCGATTATAATTATTCATGTAATATCAATTATTCTTTGTGCGGCAATACTTGTTATGCTGATATGAAGTCTTGTTCGGTAAATGGTGTTGTCGGTTTTCAGAATGGTTCTTGCTACATTAATAATATTTGGAATTATAATTCATGTGTGATAACTGTAGGTTCTACGTGTATAGATTCCGATGGCCCTAATAATTATAATGTATCAGGGCATGTATCAGGGACAGCCAACAATATAGATTTTAATGAAAGTGATTATTGCGTAGATAATTTTACAGTCGCTGATTGGAGATGTAATACGAATGGTTCCGGTGCAATAGCGGATTGGTACAAGTGTTCAAATGGTTGTAAGGATGGTGCATGTCTGCGTTCTAAGAATGCTCCAAATATTTGTACTGATTCTGATGGTGGGCAAAACTTATATTTGCGTGGAACATTGAATATAACAAATGCTCAAGGTGTTGCTGTTTACAGTAATACAGATTCTTGCTACAGATTCGATTTAGGTAATGTGAATAATTGTTCTGTGGGCGAGGGTCAATGCACAGTGATGGAATATTATTGTGCAGATAATGATGGTGACGGAATCAATGAGTCTTATGCCTCAGGTGCAATGTATAACGGTTGTCCTTTTGGTTGCAAAGATGGTGCATGTATAAGTTCGACCACTCCTTGTTATGAGAATTGGTCTTGTTCTAGTTGGTCCTCTTGTAACGGCACTCAAGCCAGAACATGTATAGATTTAAATAGATGTGGAACAGAATTGAGTAAGCCTCCAGTATCACAAACTTGTACTAATATATTGTCTAATTGTTCTGACAATATCATGAATGGTGGCGAGACCGGGGTTGATTGCGGCGGCCCTTGCGCTACGTGTGCTACTTGCACCGATAATATACAGAATCAGGGCGAGACTGGCGTTGATTGTGGTGGGCCTTGTATTCCTTGTGTTATGCCGCAGATTCCAGTAGGAGAGAATAAGAAAGATATGTCTCGTTATTCTGCCAAAGAAGCGTTCTTGATATCAGATAATGATTGGAAAAGTGTTCTTTCATTGGTTCCATTGACAACTTGGAGTGGTAGTGAGGGATGCAATAAAGGTTATGGTACTCCAAGTAATGTTTGCGTTTATCCTACACTAATTTATCATGATGAAACAGGTGGTTTTGATGCAGATTCCATAATCTATTTCATGCAACAGTATAGCACACAAAAAGTTATCATTAGCGGGCAGACGTCGAAAGAATTAGATAATTTGCTGGTTGCCTCACCAGAAACCGGAGCAGGAATCGGTTCAAATAATATTAAACGAATATACTCTGGGGATTATTTATCCTATTGGAGTTCGTATAAAGATGTCGTTTATATTGAAGATAATTACGAATTGGCAATAGTAGCTTCAACGTATGCCTCTCTAATAGATGCACCTCTGATAATAAAAGGAACACCTTTGGATGTTGATTCAGTTTTTAACGGTAGAAATGTTATTTGTGTCGGTGATGTTAAGAGAACATGCAATGAACATTATACTCTAGACCAATTGCAAAAGAAATATGTCGATAACACTAATACTGATAAGATTATGTTAGTTAATCCAGATGATTTAAGCATTAGTGTGAATGAACAGTTTCAGCCGGAAAAATCTTCCAAATCAGTCTATGAATTGTATGGCAGAACTTCTTTAGCTGCACCATTGCTAGCAAGCGCGAAGCATGAAATAATTTTAACAACTAAATCTTCGGATTATAATGTTGTGGATTCTTCGATAGACAATAAGTTATCTGGTCTTAATATTCCTGCCAGATTCTTGACGATTATCGGTTCCCCTCCAGCAATTCCGATGACAAGACCGCTTTCACATAATACTCCGAGCTACATCGAAGGAACATCTCAGGTTGAAGAAATTGACAGCGCTGTCTATGGAAATATTGGAAATGATAATGTGATAGAATTAGCAACAGGAAGACTTTTTGGGATAACAATATCTGATGTTACAGCAAACATCAATCGGGATTTATTTACTGATCAGATAAGTTCTTCAAACAATTTTGCAGTTCTTTGGTCTCAAAGAAATCCTAATGAGTTCGATCAAGCTAAGACTATGGATTTTTTATTAGAGAATAACGGAATGACCAAACAAAGTGTCTATATTAATATATTTGATACGCCTAAAGAATTTAAAGAAGAAAGGGATTTAACCAATAAAAGATTCATTTCATTTTTAGGAGATGGTTATACAGAGGGTTGGGATAAGGGAATTTCAGTCCAAAATATGAGAGATAAAAGTATTTGGTTAGAACCTTCCCTAGTCACATCTGAGGCATGCTTGACAAGCAGTTATGATAAGGTAAGTCTTAAAAACCGGTTGTTTGCAACAAATATATTTAGACGTGGAGCATTAGCTCACATTGGCGCTGTAGATCCATCCGGTAGTCCTGCTCTCACTAGTGACATTTATCAATATATGTCGGAAGGTATGACTATAGGTGAAGCTCTCAAGAACTATAAAAATAATCTTGTGCTTTATTGGGAATTATATGAAACTGAAAATAATTATGGTGCTCCGAATTTAGTATATCCCTTGCAAGAAACATTTTATATCTTACTTGGAGATCCGACAATTGATTTTGGTTTGACGAAAACTACTCCAATAATTACATCATCTGAATCAAACAATGTAATAACTTTGACTGTCCCTCAGGATAATATTATATATCATATCATTTCTGATCTTGTTGGTAACTTTGATTACCTGAGTTTTCCACAGGGAAGCAGTCTTTTTTTAACTGAGGGTCTAGAAGCCGATAGTAGCAATAGTCATGTATGGGAGTATGATTATACAGGGAAAGCTATTAATAATATGAATTCTATATCTAAAGTAGAGTTTACAGACTCCAAGAATAATAAAATAACTTGTATTAAAAATAGTGAAAAAGTGCATAGCAAAAATTATGGAAAGTTATATGAATTTAATTGTGACCAGAATAAATTTAAGTTAGCATTTTTTGTTCAAGATAATAATAAAAATTGGATGTTACAGATACATGAGATGTCCTATCCTTTACAAAGTCTAATTCCTAGTTACTCTTATAAGATTTATTATAATTAAAATGAAACTTAAAAAAATATTTATACTGAGCATGTTGATTCTATTAGTCTATGCTATGCAGGTATATGCCACGATAGGTTTGAGTATGGACATGAAACAAGAGTTTTTTATTAATGATGTAGTTTCTTTTAATTACACCATCAGTTCAGATACTTATGATAATATTACCTATTTAGAGCGTGTGGAATGTTTGAATGCCCCGGTTGCCGCTTTGGATATAAAAACTGCATCAATTGTTCCTCAATCTCCTTTACATTATGAGTATGTATATTTTAAAGTATCAGACAATATTGCACCTCAGGAATGTACTGCTTATCTTTCAATCCTTGCACCTATCAAGAAGGTTATCTATAAGAATTTTACAATAACCACCAATCCTGTGTTCAGTTTTGATGTTATTCTGGATAAGAAAGTCTTTTTGAAAGGGGATAATATTACTATAGATTATACTTCTGGAACGAAGAATCCATTAATCACGGCAACTCTGGCATATCCCGATAAATCAGTCGTAAAGATAAGTTTGCCTTATTCCTTCAAAGCAGACAAAATCGGAACGTATGAATTGCAAGTAACAGCATCGAAAGAAGGTTATAAGACAGTTTCATTAACTAAGCAATTTGCTGTAATTACAGAGGATGCAAATATTAAACAAGAATTTTCTAGAACCGATAATCTTAAACAGAATAATTCTATATCAAAGAATACCGATAATGGACTGAATTTGATTCCTTGGATTTTCATAGGAGTATTCATAATGTCAGTTCTAGGACTGTTATGGTATATAGTGTATCTTAGAGGGAGAAAATAAAGAGTTATATGAATGATTGATTCTTACTTTACTATTCTATAATACCTTGATTATCTTCAACCTTGTGATTGCTACTCCCATCGATAATTTCTCTTCATCAGAAAGATGCGCCATGCTTTTCTTGTATCTTCGAAGTATTGCATACTTAAGCGAATTGACATTTTTTATGTTCGGTAAACTATACCTGAAATCATCTTCTTTCAATTTATCGTATGGCATATTGTTTTTTGCGTCGATACATAAACCTACTCTTGCTTCCTTGAATGTTATCACTGGCAATATCTCTTTTTTACCGTCGAAATAACCTGCCTTCACGATTTTTACCAATGCATACATTTGGCCTTTCTTATGGCTTGTGCTTTGAAGATTGAAGTGCGTGAATAATCCTGCTTTCGGCAATCTTCTGAATTCAGTAGGATGTAATCTTATTATCTTATGTATGCCGTATTTTTTTGTCAATTCATCATCACTGAGTCTAACTATCTTGCTGCCTTCTTGTATAGGTACTTTCTTTGTATCGATGATTCTAGATGTCTCTTTCATGGTATTAATAAAAGAATTATGTTATTTTTTTTGATCACTTAAAGATGTGATTTTTCTTTCTCTTGTATGATGGTCTCTCGTGTATGCCTAGTTCCTGTTGATATTCTTTATCCGTAAAGTCTGCTTTCGTCATGCTCACTACGCTTGCAATGAACGTTATCACAAAGAACAATGAGAATGTGAATCCCCAAGACAACGATAGTTTCCATACATAAAATGTTGAAATGAAGAATCCAACAATGCTTGTAAGCATAAATCCTGCAGATAGATGAGCATATCTCATGTTAACACCTCAATTTTTATTAATTTTTATGATAATTATATTATACTTTTATTATTAGAATATTCTGGACTTGGTGGTTTATATAGTTTATTGAATTTTCTAGAATGTATTTTATCCGAGCATCTCTTCAACGACTTTCAATGCAGCTTCTTTTTTCTTTGGAAATGCTGCAACATGCATCTTTATGTGCACGCAATCTCCTGAATCAGTAAGTTCGTATACGTCTTTTAATGCTGCCTCTTTATCCAGTCTTATATAGAAGAATAAGTCTTCGTCGAGTCTTGTCGCTTTCTGCTCAACCAATTTCTTGCATTGATCTTCTCGTAATAGTGATTTTAGCGTCTTGATGAATGTCCATGTATGAGCTTCTTTCGAAAATTCTAATGTGTATATCTTTATCTTTCGATTCTCAAAACTTTCGACTATCTCTTCATTGATAGAAAGCTTCTCCTTATCGAAATCTATGGGCAATAGTTTATGTATGACTTCCTTGACTTTCTGTATGAGTTCATTGTTGCCTATATAATCTTCAGGCTTGAGAAATATCGTGATCTTTGCATTATGTATGTATAACATGGTCTTGGTGGTGGCATATTATTAATATATTTTATGCTTTGAATGAGAATGCATATTTATTAATTAACTCTTCCAGCAAATTCGACCATCATCGTTTCAGGTAAATTGCTCGGAGTATTGATGTAATCAAGACTTATTTGTCCTTTGATAGCTGTGCCAACAGTAAAATTGCATCCAGATATACGAACTGTCGTAGCTGCTCCATCCGGTAAGACTAGCGATATATTGCATTGCGTAGTATCATTTACTGTACATAGATTTATCGATGTGCAGCCCTTATATGAAATTTTTTGGATATTGACATTAGTTAGATTTACATTATATCCTAATCCATTCACAACTCGAAACGATATTGATTCAGATGTTATGAATGGTCTGCCAGTGCACATGAATCCTGTAGTAGCTAAGCATGTGTTTGGCATCGTTCTCCAATTTTCACCATAACCAAAATATGATAATGGAAAATAGATGAATACGATCGCGAGTATCACAGAGATTATAGGTAATAATATCTTTAAGACCTTTGGTGAATTTTCTGCAAGTATATCTCTTCTCAATATTTTTACTCCCTTTATCCAGAAGATGATTGTTGCTGCGAACAATGCAAGAAAAAGTATTGCAGGAACTATTGAAAGCATATCTTTATCCGCTATTAAAGAGTATAATCCGAAAAATGCCAATATACCTGTTATCACCACACATAATGATATCACGAATAGGGAGACACTTTCAGCAAAGATTCTTAATTTTGACATCTCTGATATTATTGCCGTGATATATATTTAAATGTTTCGTGACTTAAGACGTCTGGTTTTATGCTTATAATTAATAACGTTTATAAACCTCTGTCTTATCCTCTATGTATGGGGTTTATGGATTTAGTGTTGAAATTTGTTGATATAGTATTACATCTAGATAAATATTTAGGCATAATAATATCTCAGTATGGTGTTTGGACTTATCTTATAATTTTTGGTGTATTATTCTTTGAGACGGGTATTGTATTCACGCCGTTTCTTCCTGGTGATTCATTATTGTTTACTGCTGGTACGATGGCTGGCATCGGATTATTTAAGTTATGGCTATTATATATCATATGCTTTGCAGCAGTCGTATTAGGCGACAACTGCAATTATTGGATAGGACATTTTATTGGAGATAAGATATTACATAGCAAGCGTAAACTGATAAACAAGGAATATGTGAATAAGACCAGGGATTATTTCAATAAATATGGTTCAGCGACTCTAATCATCGGAAGATTCATGCCTATCATACGTACATTCACTCCATTCATGGCTGGAGTCGGGAAAATGAAATATTGGAAATTTTTCATCTATGACTTGATCGGATCATTCTTATGGGTAACATTGTTCTTGTTCGGCGGATTCTTCTTCGGCGGACTGCCATTTGTGAAGACGCACTTTTCTTTAATCGTAATATTAATAATATTCGTATCATTTATACCAGTATTTTATCAAGTGGGTAAACATCTTTTAGAGAAATGGTATAAAAATAAGGGTAATAAGAATCGTACTGATAAGGTGAAAAAGTGAAGCATAACTGGACTGTAACATTGATCTTGATCACATTTTTTGTATTGTCACAAGTATTTGGATTATGGCTCATCAATAGGGAATCTAAACTCGGTATTGATCCTAAGACTAATATGACTGCTGTGACATTTAGTGATACTGCGATAGGTGCTAGACCGCAGACTACTGGTTCTAGTAGTCTGATATATATCTTGATTGCAATCGCTATCGGTACTGGTTTAGTTCTGTTAATAGTTAAATTTGGCAAGACTAACATATGGCGTTCATGGTTCTTTTTTGCTGTATGGATGGCTCTTGCTGTAAGTATCGGCGCATTGATTCATATCAGGATATGGTTTAATTATGATATCGCTATTGTGCTTGCATTCATATTGGCTGCTTGGAAAATATTCAGGCCAAATATCCTTATCCATAATATCACTGAAGTGTTGATGTATGCTGGAATCGGATTGATAATCGTGCCATTATTTGATGTGACTTGGGCGATTGTCTTATTATTGATCATCTCATTATATGATATGTATGCTGTATGGAAGAGTAAGCATATGGTTGCTATGGCGCAGTTCCAATCCAAGTCTAATGTATTCGCTGGTCTTATGATTCCGTATACGCAGGATAAGGATGATAAGGTTAAATTAGTTCAGCCTGAGAATATGACTCGTAAGGGCGCCCCTAAGATTAGGGCTGGTAAGACTTCTCCTAAGAATGCTATTCTTGGTGGTGGAGATATAGCTTTCCCATTGATATTTATCGGCAGTGTGATGAATGGAATGGTGTTGAAATTGCACATTTTGAATCCAACTTTTGCACTTGAATCCATCAAAGCTACAGCATTCCTTCAATCTTCAATCATCATTGTCACGACGACGATTGCATTGATGTTATTATTCATATTCGCTAAGAAAGGCAAGTTCTATCCAGCGATGCCGTTTTTGACTGCAGGTTGTTTAGTCGGATGGGCGATAACGTTGTTGTTGTAAGATTTTTTTTGAGAATTTTTTATCGATTATTTGTTGTTAATTTTTTTATGATTTATATTATTATTCTAGAATAGTTATTTTATAATAAATATATTTAGTTATATCTATTTTAATATATTAATTGTATTAGATATTTTATTTATTTATAGATTATTTTATTCTTTAGAAACATTTATATATTTGCCAAACAATAAATTATTAGTTTTTATTAATGATGACAGGTGCGAATATGGGCTATTTTAAGGACTTTGCGAATTATTGGGGAGAACTTTTAGGATCTACTAAAGAAACTCCTGAACAGAAACAAGAACTTAAACAAAATGCGCAGTTTATTTCGGAACTGTATCAGGTGCAAAATAATATTTATGTTAATTTAAATGCGCTTAGTAAATTAAATTCAAATGGAAAATACAACGATGAACTCTTTGGGTATGTGGTTACTGCACTTACTGGTGCAAAGACGCATCTACAAGAATTGAAGAAACATGATGTTGCTTTGCAAGCATTGTTAATGAAACTAACACCCGAGCTATATCACTTAAATCCTCTTTCCAATATGCCTGGTAATGGTGCAGCTAAAGGAATAAGGAATGAAGCTGTTTCTGAATTTGAGGATTTGAAGAACTTGAATACAAAAGCAGATGAAATTATAAAACTTTTAGACATAGTCATAGGAATGACTAATAATAATGTACGAGATGGAGGTAAATATTTTAAACTAGTAAAAGAAATATGTGCTGATTTAACGACAGTCGGTAAATCCATTGCTAGAATCATCGAGTTGAATCAAAGTCAGCTGGAATGGTCTAAGCTTTAAAGAATAAGTATTTATTTTCTTTTAATATAATGATTTATTTTCTATCCAAAGAATCCATTCAGACTTTTCTGTTTCAATTTGATGTTGTATGCATCTGGATTTATTATCATCGATTCCTTTGCAGGCAATATTTGAGTCTTTATCGGCTGCTCTTTGTCTTTCTGTAATTCTAATTTTATCTTTCTTGCCACGTCCAATGGATCTGAGTCGATAATTTTTTTGTTGAATCCATTCAGTATTACAAGTTCAGGATTAACTTCACGGATAAGTTCAGTTATCTCTTCGAAATCTAAGTATTTTGAATTCTTATCATTTTTAGTCAACGTGATTATCAATATATTTGAATCCTTGAATGAATCGACGAATGCCTTGCTGTATTTCGCTTTCGTGATATATCCTATCACGTATTTGTTTGTCGTTATCTTGTACGAGACTGCGTCGCTCTTATTGTATTGCGCTTGGATATCGATATTTTTTATGTTAGTCTGTTTATGCTCTTCCTTATTGAGTGTGATTATCTTTAGGTTTTTTGCATGTATGCTTGTCAGGATGCTTTCATCATGCTTGAGCAATTCTTTCGGGCATATCAGATGTATGTCTCGGTCAGTATGTTCTATGACTGCGTTTATATCATTACAATATACTGATTCCGTACTGCTGACTAGCATTATGTTAGTCCTGTATAATTCTATATTTGATTGTGATGCTTTTATGACTGTTCCTATGCCTGGATCGAGTAATATCTGACTATTGTCGACTTCAAGTATTATCCCTGCACTCGTCCTATTATTACCTAATGCATTGATATCAGACACGGTTCCTAATATTATTATGCGAGAATTCGTGACCATGCTTTGGCTGTATAATTTAAATTTATTAATTTTACTAGTAAGATTGTTTTACGAGCAGACAGGCAAAGAGATTTCAAAGTTAATCACTTTATAGTGGTCTATACGGGTTAAGTTTTTAAATAAGTTATCTTTCCTTTTATCATGAATAACTATACTTCATTGATTGAGCGACTGTCCATGCCTGCGAGCAGTATAAATTTTATTTTGAATCCAAAATTTGGCGAATGGAATGAACGTATCATAGATAATTTACGCAATAGAACAAGGAAAGAGAAAACTACATACAGGCTGAACGGCGATTCGGAATTAGTCGCGGCATGTCTTAATCATATTGAATCAAATTCAAAGCCGCTTGATTCACAGAATGTTGTTTTACTGATGCATCCATTGTATATGTTTATCTGCGATAAATATAATGAATCACAAAAGTTAGATGCAGATAATTATATAAAGAAATTTACTAAATTATTGAATAATCGCGATTCCTTGGACGCAAATTTTGTCCTGTTAGATACAGTGCATTTTTATAGCGGTCGTACAAGTCTATTATTGGAAGATGGCGCTGTCGATAGGACTATGTTGACCAAATATGACAGAGGATATCTGGATAATAATTCTGATCTGAAATATCTTGAGGATAAACAATTATTTGTTGCAGGCGGATATACAAATCAATGTATTTTACATATATTGCATACACTTACATCGCGTTCAAGATTTAAGGATAATGTATGGGCTATTGAGGATCTTATGTTGAAGAATCCTAAATGGGATGAAAACGTTGAATCAATAAGGGTCTATGATGTCGTACAATCCGGTCCTGCCAGTCATGTTCCATTTGAGCGCACCATTAAATTGGATGAATTTTTTCAAATAACTAAGAAGTGATTAATCGCATAGGTTCATACATAAAAATGATTCCAAAATATATTCTTCAAACTGCCGTAGATTCCGTATGTGAATTTCTGGAGATATCACAAGTTGTTGCTGATTCGAATGATACATTAGACTCGTTGACACTCAAGGTCAATTCCGAGATTAAAGATTCATCCTCGTTTGCACAGAAGATATTGACGTTATCCGAAGATTATGATCCACTTAAACTCAATAATATACTCAATGCTGTGATGTTAAAGAATGGATGCGAGCAATCGCCTGAACAGGTCGTGGATGATAACCTATTAAGGACGTTATATCATGTCGGTATAAAAAAATTGGATAAGGTATTAAGTATCATTAGTCGTGATTATTGCATGAATAGTTGTTATCTTGACGAACTTCGTTGCTGTATAGGACTTACAACACATAAGTCGAGATTTAGTGACTGTGATGTTTTGAACTTACAAGAGAAGGAGGCGGTATGGACATCTGGGAAGCACAAGCATCCATATATGGGATGTCAATACTTAAGCAAGACTGGCTGTACAATAAATATCACAAAGCCGCCAATATGTATAGGGTTTCAATGCGGTCCATTGGAAAGTTATGTAAGGAAAATAGCACCATCTAATGCTGATGATTTCATAAGTTCTATGGATGATGTGTGTAAAGCGAGTGATGAATGGATAAGCCCAGAAAAAATTTTAGCATTGGATCAGGCTGCACTGCTTGGAAAGTTAGTCATTGAAGAGAGAGATTCCAAGAATCAACTTTACAATATAAATATTTCTACACTTCCATTATAACTGAAGTCAAAATAACATTTATATACCTGATATACTCTTGTAACTGTATGAACAAAAACCATATCGCTATAAGTATATTTTCAATCATCGTATTGAGCCTTTTCTTGTATGGATGTACGACGACACCTAAAGGAACTCCTGATCCTATAACACATCTTGATGATACGAACGCTACAGAATCAGGTTTAAACAGTGTTGTTGATGCAAATAATCAATTTGCCTTTGATCTTTATTCAAGGTATCAATCTAAAGATGGAAATATGTTCTTTTCACCTTATAGCATCTTTTCAGCATTAGCGATGACTTATGAGGGAGCGAATGGAAAGACGGAACAAGAGATGCAGACTGTCTTGCATCTGCCGGAAGATAAAGGGATGATACATTCTGATTTTGCAGGTATAAACAATGGTCTTAACAAAGCAAATAAGTCGTACCAATTGAATGTGGCTAATGCTTTGTGGGTACAAAAAGATTATCCGTTTAAAGAGGATTATTTCAATATGATAAACACTTATTATGGCGGAAAAGTCACAAATCTTGATTTCAAGACTGAGACGGAAAGATCCAGAGTCACGATAAACACTTGGGTCGAAGATAATACTAATAATAGGATTAAGGATTTGATTCCTAGAGGAACATTGACTTCTGATACTCGTCTGGTCCTAACAAATGCAATTTACTTCAAGGCTAATTGGTCGAGCAAGTTTGATGCTAGAGATACGAATGATGGACAGTTCAAATTAAATTCCGGTCAGAAAATAACTACTTCAATGATGCATCAGACAAGCCATTATAATTATGGTGAGAATAGTGATATGCAAATTTTAGAGATGCCATACTCAGGAAACGACTTGTCCATGTTGATTATACTTCCAAAAGGGAACAATACAATGTTTACTTTGCAGCAGCTTGATATGTGGAAGAAAGATATGAAGACTGAAAGAGTTCAAGTGACTTTGCCTAAATTCAAGTTTGAGTCAAAATATTTCATGGCTGATGATTTGAAAGTCATGGGAATGCCAACGGCATTCAATCCTGATACTGCTGATTTCACTGGAATGTGGACTAGACAGAATAATGAAAATCTCTATATATCTCAAGTTATACATCAGACATTCATTGAAGTAGCAGAGAATGGGACAGAAGCTGCTGCAGCAACAGCTGTAATCATGGCGGCTACTTCTGCAGGTCCAACAGAGCAGCCTAAAATATTCAATGCAGACCATCCATTCATATTCATAATACAGCAGAAGGATTCTGGAAATATATTGTTCATGGGAAGATTGAGCGATCCACGTTAACGATACATTTAAAAAATAGAATTTATTCTCGTTATTGTGCTAGACTGGGCAGTTAGTCCTTGCCTGTTACCATAAACGGACTTTAGATGGAGTCGAAGCTTGCGGGGCGGTTTATTTGTAATAGTTGGCCCTGGTTGTACTGTCGATACTCTGTCCTAATTGACTGGTAATTTTACGAAAAGGATCAGAACAGGAATGGAGCAGTCCTAAGCATTATTATCGGTGCTTTGAGGGTAGCGGAGAGGAGGGAATTCCAGGATAAACCAGCTATTGCAACTACTATCCACCCGCAGGCACGCACACTTGATATTTTGTGATTGGATTGTGTTGTCGCTCAAAAACTTTTTATACTATAAGGGATGTGATAATAAGATGAGATGGCCAAGATATGCATTTACGATGCTTATGTCTGGAGTTTTTATAGGATTGGGATTTTCCACAGTTATTAATAGTATTATTCTAGGATTGATTCTGTTTACTTTAGGTGTAATGTTATTCTTATATGGGTACTCAGGAAAATGATTAATACTGCGTCTAAAGAAACCCTAAGAAAATCACTTCCTTTGATTGGTTCTCTTTACTTTGTTTTTATAGCATTTCTTTTTTTAAGACAACTCATTCCTATGAATTTATGGACTATAAATGCAAACATATTTGAGGTATTGTTAATAATTGTAATAACGGCAGTTATGAGTTCATTGTTCTATTTTCTCATACGTAAACAACTTGTTGATAGATACCAAGAGGATGCCTATAAAATTAAAATAAGAACTTTAAAGGAAGACACATTATCAATTGAAAAGAAAAAGAACAGTGCATTGGAAAGGAAGAACAAAGAATATCTTGGGCAGATAAAAATTTTGAATGAAACTTTAAAGGAAAAATCAAACTCAGAATTCTTAAAAAATACTGTTCAAGAAAGGAGTTATACAAAAAAAATAGAAGAGTGTATTAAAAATGCGAAGAGTGACATAAAAATAATTAATCCTTATTGGACAAATGAATTGGTAAAAGATATTATGGATAAATGTGATGCTTCTTGCATTGTAAGAATTATTACTACTCCTCCTGAAAAGTCTGGATCTGGAGGAGGAAGATTTCATGAACCGGCGGTTGAAAGTTTAAAAGCTAAATTGCAGAAAAATCTGAAAATAAATAATCTTATACACTCTAGGATTATTATAGTAGATAATCATGAAATGATTTGCGGTTCAGCAGATCTTCATTCTAATTCTTTGGGTGGTGATAAAATAGAGGGAGGCATATGGACGAGGGACCCTATCGTAGTTAAAGAGGCGGGCTTATTCTTTGAGGCTATCTGGCAAAGTAAATAGTTTTACACTGCAATGACCTATCGGTGCTTTGAGGGTAGCGGAGAGGAGGGAATTCCAGGATAAACCGTTCAATGTTAATGTTATCCACTCGCAGGCGAGCACGCTTATGATTCTAAGGGTTTGGGCGGGGCTATATATTTTTCCGTGAAATTCGAGGGACCATCAAATCCTTGAAAAACATATTTTACAATTTATCCCATTTGGGGATAATTTATCCCAAATTTATACTCGATAAAAGATGATTTCTAAATCAAAAGATTTAAATATTCATGGCTTAATTATAGTCTCATGGTTGATACTAGATATAATTTGGCATCTATTGATCCTAATACCATCTCGTTTGATAAAGAGAATCCTCGTGGAGAATCTAAGGAAGACATAGAATCAGATCCTGAGTTTCATAAACTAGTCGAATCAGTAAAAGAAGAAGGAATTTTAGTTCCACTTATTGTATATGAAACGCCTTCTAAAGAAAAAAAGTTTAAATTAATTGACGGTGAACGACGTCTAAGAGCTTCAATAAAAGCAAACATCACTCTAGTTCCTGTTCACATAGTGGATAGTGAGGAAAGTGGAAGAATATTGGCATATCATATACATAAATTAAGAAAAGACTGGAATAAACGAAACGAATTTGTTGCCATTAAAAAAATCAAGGATGACTTACTTGAAAAGGAACCTTCTTTAGATGATAAAGAATTATTTAGAAAGATTCTTGAAATCACACAACAAAAAGATCATGAACTAAAAGATATTATGATCTTATTAAAATATGATGAGAGTACAATGGATAAAGTCCAAGCTGGAGAACTAGCAATGAGTTATCTTATACAAATAGATGCTAGTTTCATAACACCGCTTAAAAAAGAGTTTCCTAGTATTTATGGATTATTTAAAGAAGATAAATTAAGAAAAATTTTGGTCAAAAAGGCCGAAGAGGGCAAATTAGTGAATACGCGTTATCTTATGGATAATGTTTTAAAACATTTTAGTGATTCAACAAATAAAAAAACATTTGGAAATTTGTTGAAAAAATTCCTTAAAGAATCAGCCATGGATATAGTTAAAGTCATTACTAAGGTAGAGACAAAAAAAGAGCAAAAAAAATCAGTTTCTGTGAAGAAAAATCATAAAAAAAAGTGTTCAAGTAATACTGCTAAGCCTGCAGTCGTGCCACAATCAACAGATACTACTATACCATTAGTTAGCTACGAAAAATCAATTATTGAAAATGGAGTGTTTGATTTAATATTTAATTATTTAAAAGAATCAATCATAGAATTTGAAAAAAGAACTTCTTCGAAATTTGATAGTGAAAAGAAACTACAAAATTTTGTTTATTCAGTTCTTAGATCATTATTTAGTTCTATAGAATTTGAGGATCCTACAGAAAAAATGCTTGAAACTAGCAATAAAATAGACTTTGTAATAAAAGATCATAGTATTTTAATTGAAATAAAATATGTACGAGATAAAAATCACGCAAAGAGGATATACGCAGAACTGGCAGAAGATTACCATAAATATATACAATCTCCTTATGGCAAGACCATAATTAATTATATTTATGATCCTGATAAACATCTCACTAATCATGATCAGTTTAGAAGACAGTTAGACAAAGCGTTTGATCGTTCACGTAATTATATTCAATAACACAATATGTCACGCATACTATTAATCGAACCGAATTTTCCTATTCCCTCTAAAAGTAAGAATCATGCTAATTTCTTGCCCATTGGTTTGTTAAAATTAGCGTCTTATTATAGAAAAAAGGGTTGTAAGATTCAGCTAATTAGAGGTAATCATGAAGCGGAGTTCTATCCTGATAAGGTTTTTGTAACATCACTGTTCACTTATTGGTCTGACCATGTTAAAGAAACCGTACAATTCTATAAAATGCTTTATCCAAAAGCCAAAATTACAGTTGGTGGGGTTTACGCCACATTAATGCCAGACCATTGTAAAGCACATACTGGTTGCGATAAAGTCTTTGAGGGACAACATGCAGGTGCTGATAAATGTCAACCAGCGTATGATTTAGTGAATGTTGACTATCAGATTATTCACGGTATGCGTGGATGTTCTAGAAAATGCCCTTTTTGTGGTATTTGGAAAATTGAGAAAAAATCCTGTAAAACTACAAAGCAAATTAAAAAAGAAATATGCTCTAACAAGTTAATTTTTTATGATAATAATATGTTGGCTAATGAAGACATTGATAATATCTTAGAAATGTTAGCCACTACTAAATATAATGGTAAACTTCTACATAGCGAATGTCAGAGCGGATTTGATGGTAGAATAATGATGCAAAAACCACACTTAGCTAACTTATTAAAAAAAGCTAGATTCGAAAATATACGTGTAGCTTGGGATTTTCCTTATAACGATGCGTCCATTAAGATGGTTGAAGGATGGATAAAATTATTAGAATCCGTCGGGTACAAACGAAGTGAGATGTTTGTTTTTATGATTTATAATTGGGATTATGATTATACTCAACTAGAATTAAAAAGAGCTAAATGTTTCGAATGGGGAGTTCAAATTGCTGATTGTCGATTCCGTCCATTAGATCAAACATTCGATAGATATAATCCTAGAGCTAAAAATCAAACATCTTTAGATTACTACATTCATCCAAATTGGTCTGATGAAGATATCCGACAATTTAGAAGAAACGTAAGAAGACATAATATTTGTATAAGATATAATATTCCTTGGAGTAAGTATTCTCAAAAACTAGAAAGAACACGTTCTAGAAAATTGTTGAAAGAAGTAACTTCTTAAGATTTTATTATCTTTATTGTTATATATAGGCATACCTTACTCGTATCTATTCCCGCATACTTCCTTCCCAACTACACCTGTCGTTCTAGAACCATTGAATGAATCCAAAACTATATCTCCTTTAATTCCCTTATAATCTCGTTCTCTAATTCTAATATCTTCTTCTTTAATACTTCAGGCTTCTCATACTTGACTTCTTCATATTCTATATCTCTATATTTCGAGATGCTTAAGTCGTAATCTTTCTCTGCTATGTCTTTTATTGGTACTAGGAAATATTTCTTCTTTCTATCAGTAGACTTCTCTTTAGTCCTATTTTCAAAATGTTTCAGAATGTCTGGGATATCTCCTTGTCCGTCTATGAATGTTCTCTTATCATCTAGACTGTAACCGTCTGATTCCATTTTATAGAAGAACACTTCTTTTGTAGGTTCTCCTTTTGTGAAGAACAATACTGCTGTTGATACTCCTGCGTATGGTTTGAATACGCCTGATGGCATAGATATAACTGCGTCTAATCTACATTGTTCTAAAAGCATCTTTCTTACTGCTTTGTGTGCTGTAGAATTTCCGAATAATACTCCTTCTGGTACTATTACTGCACATCTTCCTGATGGTGCTAATGCTAGATACATCAATTCTAAGAATAATAATTCAGTTTTAGTTGTCTTGACTCTAAACCTATCGTTTATTTCAGCTTCATTTAAACTTCCCTTGAATGGAGGATTGGCTAAGACCACATCATACATATTTTCTTCAGCATAATTTCCTGATAAGGTATTTTGTCTCTTAATATTTGGCTTCTTTATTCCGTGCATCATTAAATTCATTAATGCAATCCTGACCATAGTTTCATCAATATCGTAGCCATGGATGGTTTCTTCATCTAACATCTTTTTCTTATATGGTGTCAATCTACTAATGCCGTCCTTTTTATTTGCTTGTAGCATATGTTTATACGCTTCTACCAAAAATCCTGCCGTTCCACATGCAGGGTCTAATATTTTATCTCCTACTTCTGGATTAGCTAGATCAATCATCATATTAATTATATGTCGAGGGGTTCTGAATTGACCGTTCTTTCCTGAACTTTGTAATTCTGAAAGCAAGAACTCGTATAAATCTCCTTGTGTGTCCTGATTCTGTTCTTTAATATGCATATCATTGATTATATTAACAGCTTCAATAAGCAATGATGCTGTAGGTAATCCAAAATTTGCACTCTTCATATACATAGCATAATTTTCATCACCAAGATTTCCCATAAATGGAAATACTTTATATTTTACATGATCAAGAATCTTTTCAGCAGGATATGTGGTCCAAATAGACCATTTACAATCTTCATGTCCTTTGAATATAGATTTATGCTTCTCTCCAGTAAAATCTGCTTCTTGTTCTCTCTTATTATCTTCATCTTCTAATTTCTTCATGAAAATTAAATAAGACATTTGTTCAATAGCAGTAATAGGATTACTAAGTCCTGAACTCCAAAACTTATCCCACAACTTCTGAATCTTTGACTTTAAATTTGCGTCTAACATTTTACCACCTGTGGTGAGGTATTAATTCCTCAATAACATATATTATCATATTCGAAATAGTATTAGTAATAATACTTATAACATAAAATATCATGAAATTAACAAGTCCTTCTGCTGTGATTCCATTGATAATTAGCGATACAGCATAAACAAAAAGAGGAATAATTGTTGATAATACCAGCATGGATTCTATTCTTTTTCTGGAATTGTGTACTTCTCTAGCTAAGACAAAATATCCTAATATAACGAAAATTGCCTGCATTACTATTAGCAAGATAATTATCTCATCCATTTAAATCAATCTCCCACTAAACGCTTTCTGCATTAATGAATCAAATAGTTCATCGATATGTTCTTTTGATTGCTTTTGTTTTTCTTTAATTTTTTCTACATTTTCTACTATTTTCGCAAATTTTTGCTGAAGAGAAATAGGTGGAAGAGGAATATTTATGGTGCCTATTCTAAATAAAGCTAATTTAGGAACACCTACTGCTCCTATTCTACTTCTAATCTGATTTTGTACGTACTCCGATGATAAGATACTGACTAGGAATAATTTACTAATTTTGCTTTTGTTAACAATTATAATTTTTGCAGCGTTCTCAGTTAGAGAGGCCCCATCCAATTCTTTAGGAACTGTTCCTGAAAGACCTATAGTTCCAGCAATAGTAATATAAATATCCTCACAAGAAATAGTATAATTTTCTATTTTTTTAAATACGGATTCAGAAATGTATTTTAAATTCTCTTTAATTACGGTCTTATTTCTCATATCTGTTACTCTTAGATATGGTCTATTAGTTTTTTCATCTGAAAATCTTTCACCAAGAGACAATCGCTTACCACCTTTTATTTTAAATAAATTTTCATTCCCTAACTTAACTTCCTCAAAACCCTGATGCCCAAATATATTATTAAACACACTTTTCAAATATTCTCTCGTGAGTTCGTCAGCTTCTTCTCTTTTCTGCTTAATCTTCTCTGCTTTCTCAAGTTTTTCTACAATCTTCTTTTGGATTGGAAGAGGTGGAAGAGGAATTTTTAATTTTTTTAGCGGTGTAAGATTTATGCTGCTTCGTGTAGATCCGCCTGAAAGAGCAATTATTTGTTTTTGGCCCATATCTGTGGATAAAAATATTTTTACGTATATTGGCGAGACTAGATTTTTATTAACGGAAATTTTAGCACAACTTGAGGCTATTAATGCTTCTGGTATGGTGTTAGGTAATAAGCAAACTTTTCCTATTGTTGCTCCGGTTTTAGCTAAAATTATATCTCCAGGGTATATCGCACTTCTTTTTAATTCTGCAAATTTATTTTTAGATATAAATACAAGATCATATTCATCGAAATCATCCTTTTTTGTTATGTTTTTTATTCTTACAACAGGTATTCCTGTTTCTGTATAATCAGATGCATGGAGTTGTGTTCCAAAGGGGCCGTCAACTATAGCAAATTTTTTGTTATCTAATATTTCTCCTAATTCTACTTCTTTCCATCCTTGCGGCAGTTTCATTTCTTCACCAAGCTTTTAGGTATTGCTACGCTTCCTTTCTGTTTTTTCTTTAATATCTCGTCTCTTTTATGAAGTTCGAATTGTATGTTGTTAAAGAAACTTTGTATGAATTCTGCGGAAAGATTACGTAAAATTTCAATTTTTTCCGAATTATCTAGTTCAATAGTCCAAGTAAATGTATCTGTAGAAGAATCATAATGTATTTTGTTTTGACCTGCAATATTTGATACTGCTCCCGAATTTAGTTTTTCAAGTATCGCGTCTCTTACGAACGTAGATACTTGAGTATTATTTAGTTGACAGATCTTTTCTAACCTATCATTTTGCTCTTTTTCAAGTTTTACCGTCCTAGGAACATAGTTTTTAGTCATGAAAGACAGAAAACAGTTCAACTATATAAATATTGGTATTACAAAGTATTCCCTACTTTATCTTGATTTGCTCTACTTCTTTTAGAATGACTTTAAGCTGTTCTGTACTGAACTTATCCAAAGGATTTTCATCCGCTAAAGGATGCATGGTGAAGTCCTTAGGGGTTAAGTGCTTGTTAAGCGCGAAGTATCTTTCTAATAACCTTAAGAAGCGAATTTGTTCTACATTATATTCTTTATTGTTTTCTACTATTAGTTTCTCAAATTCAGACCTAATCATATCTTGTGGGTCTGGTAAATCTTGTAAATCAATTATATTTCTTAAAAACAACACGAAATCCTGTCGTTTTTGAATGTTCTCTATAGTCCAAGAAGAATTTAATGTCTTTAATTCATTCTCTATTTCCAAAAGCTCTTTCCAAGTCACACCGTTCTTATTCATTTTTTTTAATAATGGATGATTCTTTAATTTCTCAAGCTCTGGATTCTCTTTCTTAGGCATAATAAAAGATTCTACGCTTAATGTCTCATCTGGCGCATGTATTTGTAATATTTTTTTTCGCAAAGGCTCGTAATATTTCATTAGTGGACTTATTACTCTAATCAAAAAATCTACATCTTCGAACGTTAATTCATTCCAGAATTTATCCTGCATAACTCTCTGTATTTCTTCAGCTTTATCGCGAACAACATGTAAGTTTGAACTCCAAATGTTCTCTACTCTATCCAATACAAATTCTTGTTCTTCACGAATACTATCTTTATCATTCTCCTTGATGTATCCAAATAAATCCACACAATGTGAAATAAATGTTTGTGCTGACCCGCTCTCATAATCTGTGAATCTTATTAGTGGCGCAATTTCTTCTTTTAACACTTTTATATGTTCGTCCAAATCAAACTTCTTCGACGTAACTTTCTTAATAATATCTGTGTAAGGCTTTACAATAAATGATTTCTGGTCAATGCCATCTATAGACTCTATTATTCTCTTTTCTATTATTGCTTTCTCTGTCTTACTCAGTTTTTTCTTTAGTAATTCAACTTCTTTTTTGAAAATCTTTACTTTTATATCTTCACTTACTTTTGATTTTTCAATTCTTTCTAATTGATGCTCTTTGATGTTGGAGAATTCTCCGAATTTAAAGTCGAAAAGTAGAAAATCATCCTTGGCTGGAAGCTCATTCTTTAATGGTAGCCAGTTTTTATGCTTACATGTCTCATAATTTCTTGTTCCTCTACCTAACATTTGCCAGAATCTAATATGTGAAAATACAGGCACTACAAAAACTAGATTCATTATTTCAGGTATGTCTATTCCTGTATCTAACACACCTACCGATAATGCTATTCTTGGGCTAGAATCTTTTTTGAATCTTTCAACTTCATCCATGTATCGATCTTTTTGCGATACAATTACTTTAACGTCATCTCCTAATTTAGGATATAGTAGACTAAATGCTTTCTCTAACTCATTTGCATGATCGACACATATACAGAAGAATATCGTCTTACACGGTTTACCATCTGGAGTTTTATAACACCTATTCATGAATTCTGTGACTATCAATTCATTAGTTTTTTTATCCGTAAAATATTTTGCAAATCTAGTTCCTGGAACTTGAAAATGCTCAGGATCTTCTTCTTGTTTTATTAATTCGGTTTTTAGATTTTTATCTAATTCCATTCCTTTTATTCCTAGTTCTAAGACTTTAGTTGAGATTATTTGTGCATCGTATATTACTAAGACTTTATCATCTACTGCATCATCATAATCGTATTTTGCTGTTGGTTTACCTGAAGGACAATCAAATAATTCAAATGTATCTCTACTTTCGCTTTTTGAGGGCGTGGCTGTTAATCCTATATTTATTGCGTCAAAATATTTGAACAACATTCTATCCGAATCATATATAGACCTATGGGCTTCATCAAATATTATTAAATCGAAAAATCCTGGACTAAATTGTTGTAATTTGAATCCGCCTTGAGGATCTTTGCTTTTCAGAGTTTGAACAGTTGAGACATACATTCTTTTATTCATATCAAATTCTTTGAATTCATTAACTAACGTCTTAGGTTCGCTCTTCAAGAATTCATCAAAGGCATTAAATGCTTGTCTTCCGAGAGATATTCTATCGACAACGAAGAGGACGTTTTGAATATATCTTGCTTTAATTAACGCATCAATTATAGCCATAGCTACTCTTGTTTTACCTGTTCCAGTAGCCATATTGATTAAAGCTTTTCTATGGCCATCTTCAAAATGATTAAGAATTTGTCTGGTTATCTCAACACTTTTTGATCTATCCACAGTTTTAGTGTTTATACCTATGTTTGACAAGTTTTGTCTTTCTTTGCGAAGTTGCATTCTTCTACGTAAATCTTCCTTAGATAATGGTCCAGAAATTTTTCTTCTAGGATAACTTTCTTCTTTCAAATACCAATCTTTTCCATTTGTCAAAAATATTGGAACAACTACACCGGTTTGTGATTCAATATCTTTTTGATATGTCGTTGCTTGAATACTTCCTTTGTCTGCATCTAAGGAAAATCTTTTGGCTTCAATAATTGCTAAAACCGATCTATCATCATTAAGAAGAACATAATCCAAAAATCTATTGCCTGAGGTTTCTTCTTCATCTTTATACGGTTCATATCTTTTTAACTTAAAATCAGATTTTATAGAATTGATTTCTCTTCTGATATATTCTTCTTTCCAACCAGCATCATGTAACAATGGATCTATTATCTTTTCTCTGGTTTCTCTTTCTGAAAGGTCCATGATCACTCATAAGTATGAAGGTTTATATTGTTAGCGGTTTTATTCGTTTAAGACACCTCGCTAAATATCTTTCTGTATACATTCTTATTTAAAGTTAATCCTTCCAATCTAGAATTCTTCTTCCAATATATGTCTAGCTTTTCTTACTTATATATGCATTCCATATGGTTGCTTTGCAGGCTATGACTACTCTGTTGTTTTTGCATTCTAGTTTATATTCGGAAGTTTCAAAATCTCTACACTGAGATGCTCCTTGGTTATTAGCTGATGCTATACCATTGCCGCCAGGATCATTTGTTGCGACATTTCTACTTTTATCACATACTAAGTCAAAACCAGAAACACCTATAGTTCTATATGTAACGTGTATTATAGTACTTAGTAGAACAATTATCATTACGGCAATTACTAATAATGCTATAATTTGAAGTGGAGAAGGGCTATCTGTTTCGCTGTTCTTTGTTTGTTCTTTTTCAATAAATCCCCACCAAACCATATATACTGATATTAGTAGATACAGAAATAAACCAATTATAATTAGTATAATAGAAGTGTTAAAAATAAGAAAAATAATACCTGTAATTAGCATTACCGGAATGCTTAGAAATAATAATACGCCAAAAACTCCTGTAAAGAATCGCCAAAAGTTCATATATAGTTATTGTGATCGGTCCTATTTAAATTTTCTCTTTTAGTATTCACGCATGATGCTTCTTCATCGTGTGTTGTCGATTGAATGCGACTAACATGAATCCGGATATCACGATTATTATTGCTCCTGCAATAAATGATATTATAGAAGCTGTATTATCTGTCTGAATACCTTCTCCAGGTATTTCTCCACCTCTCAGAGCATATATCTGCCCACACATACTTTCGCTTGCGCATGCTCCTCTTGTTTCTTGATAGAATGGACAGCAAGTCGTTGTAGCATTACAATCATTAGAAGATTCACAGATTGGTGTTGTATATTGATCCATAACTACCATTCCAGTAACTCCTTGAGAAACAAAGAATAATCCTAATATGGCAAATACCATTAGTGATGCAATAAACGTATTATCCTTCATAATGAATATGTATTGGTTGAATATAAAAAGATTTCGTAAATTTTGCGTGTTCGTCCAAAGCGCATACTTGATTGTATGATCAACTGAAAAGTAATCTTTATCTCAAGTCCAACCATTTCTCGTTAGGAGCATATGTTGCTTCTGGGTGGAAGTTTACTATTATTCTTGCTCCTGCTATCATTTTGTCTGGTATGCCGTACTTGTCTATATGGGCGCGCATATCGACTATTCCTTCTATCAATTCTTTTCTCTTGCTTGGATCTTTTGGATCTGGATATGTTAAGTCTGCTTCCATCACTTCCCCATTTATTTTTATGTTGATTCGCTGGTCTTCTCCACAGAAATGTACGGTTACGAGTGTATCTAAATCTTTATTCTTCGGGAGATTAAAATATAGGTCTTGGAAATCTCTCGCATTATTCATCGGTCGTTTTTCACCAGTCTCTAGATTAGTTATTGTACTGTCCGAATAATCATATTTTTCGTGCCATAGTGATGTCAACCCTTTTGTATTGATCTTTTCTCGCTTTGCTATCATAATATCATAGTTTGATAATGTTTCATCTTCACGGGTATTGGTATATATTATTGATTCTACTGTTGTGCTATCAATCCTTGTTATCGCGCCTAAGTGCAGGGTATATCCTTTGATGCCTATGATCTTTATTGGCAGATTGATATATCCACGTAATTCATGGATGTGTCGCGGTTTAGAATTATGTAAGGTATACTCGTTACCCATCCATAGTATTGGACCTTTTGTGGAGACGAGAGGAACTTTTGTATCTGCCACATAGCATCTCTTAAATTCTGGAAGTTTCTGAGCAATAGTATTTGACGCCCCAAATGCCAGTGCTCCTGCCATAACCAAATATTTTAATGTCTTCACAAAACTAGAAAAAATTTCGTTCCTTATTAACTTTTCGATAGCAAACATTTAAAGAAATCATTGGGGCGTTGCCACATTCCCATGCTATCTTCTTTATTCACAAATTTTAAATACTCTTAGATTATTCTTTTGTGGGGTGGTTGATATGATGATGAAAGCTATTCAAGTTGATGCGCCTGGTGCAGATTTTAAGTTAATAACTAAAGAGATTCCTGAACCTATGCAGAATGAAGTTCTTATTAAAGTTGAAGCGTGCGGCATATGCCACGGCGATAGTGTCATAAAAGAAGGTCATTTTCCTGGACTTATATATCCTCGAATACCTGGCCACGAAGTTGTCGGTAAAATAATTAAGCTAGGTTCTCCTACAAAGTATTGGAAGGTCGGTCAGCGTGTCGGTGTAGGATGGCATGGTGGTCATTGCGGATATTGTCCTGCATGTCGCAAAGGATTATTTAATGCATGTGATAATGCATTGACTACTGGATTGAATGTTGATGGTGGATATGCAGAATATATGATAGCTCGATTGGAAGTATTAACTCAAATTCCGGATGAATACTCATCAGAACTTGCTGCACCATTGTTATGCGCTGGTAGGACGACGTTTGGCGCATTGAAATATAGTAACTTGAAAGGTGGAGACTTTGTCGCTGTACAAGGGCTTGGAGGATTGGGTCATCTAGGATTACAATTTGCGTGTAAGCTTGGTTGCAGGACTGCAGTTATATCACGAGGCAAAGATAAGAAAGAATTAGCGTTCAAATTGGGAGCACAATATTATTTTGATTCCACAACAGACAATGTTTCACAGGAATTAACGAAACTTGGTGGAGCAAAGGTCATTTTATGCACAGCACCGAATAGCAAAGCAATCTCTGAATTAGTTGATGGACTTGCGTCGAATGGAGAGATAATCATAGTGAGTTTCTCAAATGATCCATTGCAGATAACTCCAGCAGCATTGATGAGAGGAGGAAAATCGATTAAGGGATGGGTAGGCGGGACACCGGATGAAGCGATAAGGTTCAGCCAGATAAACAATATAAAACCAGTCATAGAGACATTCCCATTAGAGGATGCAGCACTTGCTTATGATAAGATGATGAATGCAAAAGTGCATTTTAGGGCAGTATTGAAGATGTAAGGTGAGAATATGGACGATGTAATGAAATTGATACAGAAGAGACATTCGACGAGAGCATTATTTAATCCAAAGAAAGTTGTCAGTGAAGAAAACATTCAAAAAATCATTGAGGCTGCAAGATGGGCGCCGACTGCGCATAATATGCAAAATTTCGAGATAATAGTTGTTGATGATAAAAACGTCCTGAAGAAATTAGCCGATATAAAATCTATTACTTCAGAAAATTTTATCAGAGAAAATTTTTTGCAGCTATCAAGTTCTGTTGAAGAATTAAAAAAGAAAAAAGTCGGCATTCTAGGTGCACAATTTCCACCATCATGGAGGGATGCATCAAAAATTGATGCTGCAATAAAAGACCTTAGACCATCGCCACTCAGTTATACTATAAAAGATAGTCCATCAGTATTGATAGTTTTGTATGATACAAGAAAGCGTGCACCAGCATCCGAAGGTGATGTCCTAGGCTTTTTGAGTTTGGGATGCGTCATGCAAAACATGTGGTTAGCATCAGAATCCTTAGGAGTAGGTTTTCAGATAATGAGTGCCTTCTCAAGCGAGGGGATATCCGATACGATAAAACAGATGCTAAACATTCCAAAATATATGAATATAGCATTTGCTGTAAGACTAGGCTATCCTACATCACAGAATACGTATTTGAGAGTGAGACGAGAAGTGGATGATTTCACGCATCACAACATATATGGATAAAAAATCTTGATTACTTGATAGTTTCCATATCCAGAAGTCTTTACTTATATTTAACACTGGTATATCTTACAATAATTATCGGCGTACCAAGTCGTACCATGTCGTAAAGTTGGTCCATGTCTTTATTTGACAACGCTACACATCCTGAAGTCCAATTACTTCCTACTTCATTGACATCGTTCCCTTTCACTCCAGAACCTGTACCATGGATTTCTATCAATCCTCCGATTTGGGCATGTGGAGGGATTATACCATCTGCCTTTTTCTTATTGAAGTTTTGCCAATTTTCTGCTGTGGGATAATCTATTAGAATTGCTTTATAATATTTTGATTGTTGTGCCGGTATTTTTTTCGAGGCTGAATATATCCCTTCAGGAGTGCTTCCATCTCCTTCAACCTGTTTATCGTCCAAGGGACCAAATCCTAATTCAACCGGACATCGTAGCAATATTTTTGCGTCCGCAAGAAAATCTAAAGTATATTCAGACTTATTGATTAGTATGACATTTTCCTTCTTCGACTGTCTGAGTGCATAGCGGACCCACCCATTATATTTTTTTGAATCAGATTTCAATGTCGTTTCAAGATCAGGATTTAACGTCGATTCCGATTTCAATACTGTACATGACAAAGGCATAAGTGTCAAACCTGCAATTCCTAAGAATGTTGTTGTCAAGAATTTTCTTCTATCCATGATGTTGCCCCAAACTATTTATTTCTACTTTTATCCATACTTCATGAACGTACATTCACATCCCTTTCCGTTATTAACGGACAGGGCTGTCAATACTTTCTCATTGTTTGAACTCATAAGTTTTCCACACTGATCGGCACAGTTATTATCTGAACACTTGAATATTATATTCGAACATTTAATGACCTGTTTTTGCGCAACTGATTGCTGAGGCTGACATCCAGTCAATACTAGACTACACATTAGAAGTATAACAACTATTAATGTGATTTTCATCATTATCGCCCCCGACAATAGTATGACTTATGATATTATCTATTTAAACTTTATGCACTTTGATAGTTATAATACTTAAGTGTTATAAGCGTATTCAGACATACAATTTAATGTCAACATTAGATAGCATACTATTCACGTTTAAGAAGAAATATCCGACCTTAATACATTTGGCAGCTCAAGAGATTTCTTACTTGCCTAAAGAGATTGATCCTGCAGGTATCATAAAAATCAATGGTGGAGTAGCCAGTGTAATGGCTACAAAATTTGAAAGATTGATGAAATAGAACTCCTACTAAATCTTCTCATCCGTTTCCACTATGAAATAGTAAGATTTATAATGGTCTAATTGTTCTCCAGAATCATGGGTAAACGTTTATTAGCCGGATTATTTACAGTTCTCTTAGGAGCTAGTTCACTAAATTCATGCAAAGATGCTCCGAAAGAAAAGTTAGAAGACATCACAAACCAGAATTCTTACATGGGTCCAGATAAAAATTATTCTTTCAGGCTTGACCCTAAAGTAAAAGAGTTTTATTGTGAATCGCATAAACTTACGCCTAACGATGGTTTTGAAGATGTATACTCTATGAGTTCTGCCGCAGATTCTCCAATATTATTCATAGCGCGTACAGAAGGAAGTGGAGACTTGTATGCAATAGCTGACACGGCATTAAAATATTCTATTAAAAATTTTACTGACAGGGCACCAAAAATTGGACAATTCGGTCAACCAATATCAATAAGACATAAGATTGTCAAATCAGAAAAGACCACTGTAGATTCGTATCCGGCAATCAGAAAGGTAGTAGATTTTAAGGTGGTTGATAAGATCACAAGATCTTCCTTGGAGAACATACCTGATCTGAAAGAATATCTGCTCACTAGAAATCCTAAGACGGAATTTTTCGTCACGTTTGTCCAATACGAGAAAGACATATATACACTAACTTACTGTTATATAAGATATAATAGAGAAGATGCCAATAAAGCTAAAAAAACTTACAATGATTTCATGGATGATTTCCACGCATTAAAAAAATGAAAACAAAAGACATCATCGGAGCAGGACTATGTACGATCCTTCTAGCTTCGCCAGTAATCATGGAAGGTCAGATTATTAAGAAAGATTCTCAGAAAGAAAAGTTAGAGATTATGACAGAGAAAAAATTGTTTACAGGCACTAGAAAAGATTATAATCTTGAGATAGATACAACGGTATACCATGTTTTCACTAATCAGCATAAGAAGCCGTATTATGATACTGAAATGGACCCTAACAGCATATTAGACAATTATTATTGCAGCCTGAATTGGTATAATATTCCTGGACTAGATTCCAAACAGCGTTCACAATTCATAGAACATACTCCTGAATGGACTTTAATGGTACAAAAAGCAACTTTTATCGAGGAGATATATGCCATTCGCGACTTCTTTGAATCAAAATATTCAAGAAGCGTCTCAGGCATCTTGGCAGAGCAACGTAAGAATGGTAATCCTATGCGAGTTAAAAGCAGGATAATAGATTCTCGCAATATACATGTAGATCACTGCAAAGCTGAACGTAAGAGAATGGAATTTTGGTTAGCGGATTCGATCCCGAAACCGAATGTAAATAGGGAATTGATAGATAGGACCAAGGGCGTTTATATTGAAACAATCTTTCAGGCTGAGGATTATTATTACGGGATATTTTTGTTCTCTCAACCTATCCATAAATCTGAAAGTGATTATTTAGAGCCTTTCTACGATGCAGTCACAGGCAGTATCAAGTTAAGGAAATAATTCAGAAATCTTTTTAAATTGTCTAGTTCATTAAAGACGTGGGGTGTTTATTATGAAGAAACATTTGATGAAACATAAGGTATTATACATTATTTTAGGAGTAATTGTAATTTTAATCATAGGCGCAGTCATTGCCGTGACTAGTCCAAAAAATCTTGGCGTAGGATACACGAAAGCTGACTTGAACAGCGCTATAACAAAAGTCGGCACGACATATGCAAGCACATCGCAAGGCGATTCTTTAAAGATTGTCGGTTCAAAAAAGTTAGACACTAAACTCACACAATCTGAACTTACAGCATTATTGAATCAACCATCAGACCTATGGAAAGATTATCCAATCAAGAATGTCCAATTGAAGATCAATGATGATGGCTCAGTTGAGATGACCGGCAAAATAATCACTGGCAGATACAATGATTATGTCAAGGCGACGAACGTGCCAGATAAATACACAAGTCTAGTCAAAGATAAAGTCAATCTTGTCCCTTTGAATCCATCTTTTGACTATAAGGGCAATTATGAGATACAGAATGGTAAAGTAGTCGGCGAATTGACTGAGTTGAAGGTTGGACCAGTTGCAATACCAAAGACTTGGACTGACAACAACAAGGATTTCATCGCAGGATTCGTCGAGGATAGGCTAAATAGCGCAGGACTTGACGTACAAAATGCCAAGTTCACGAACGGAAACTTGGATATCCAAGGCAGCGCTCCACAAACCATCTCTTTCGAGAAATAATTTTTTTTATCTTAAAATTTATAAACATGCTTGAAGCGATTCTGTGATGGCTGATTTCGACAAGGTCTTCATGATTGCACTCGTATTGTTTGTGATGTTCATCATAGGATATTATATGTATGTCAACATGACTTATGGCATTAATTATAATCTGCATTGAATAAACTTATAAATTGCTTAGTACTTTCTTTATTAAAGGTGATAATATGGCAGCAACCCCAAAGGGACCGCAAAAAGTTAGGATTGATTACAACATTGATAAACCGACGTATGATGATTTTGTTCGGATGTGCAGCAAGAAAGGATTTACGCCAAACATCATTGTTGAGAGATTGATGAAAAAATATACTGACCAAGGCGGACAGATATAAGTTTTTATCATATATAGTAGAATTGATTTTTATTATTTTATTAATTGATCCTTGATTTCTATAATCTTATTAGCATTAAGATAGAATTGTTGTGCTTCTTCATCCTTGCCTTCGCTCTCTAAGTCTTGAGCCGCCTGCCTGCATCTCCTGATGATGGTGTCGAACGGTCCTCTTAACTCCTCAACCTGCATTTCAATCATATATACTCATAGTAACTCGGCTATTTAAAGTTAATCCGTAGAAATAGGATTTATTCTTCAACTTTCTGTTTACCAAAAAGCATTTCATTGACCGTCGTCCATCCGGAATTTAGGTCGAACTTTATGCCGCTGCTTTCTACAGCTACACTCTCTACCTGCACTTTTTTTATGGTATTCAAGGATTTTGGTTGTACAGTAATGTTTGTGACAATGATTATGAATCCCTTGTTCACATCCACTGTTCCTGATACATTATATGTTCCCTTGGTATTATTGTTGATTACGAACAATTTCTTATAATCATTATCTTGCTGTGAAGATCCTAATTGCAACTTAATCTTGTTATTATAATCATCGACTATGTAATAGCCGGTCGTTTTTGTCATCGGGTCAACCTGTAATACTTCCTCGCGCAAGAATCCTAGCTGCGTAAATTCTTCGCCAAGTGTGTGGCTTGTTTTCGGATTTACCCAATCGGCATATGAATTATTTATCTGTACATATGATGTGTATGTTATGTTTTTATCCATCATCTTCGGACCAAAATTGATGTGTGTAGAAATTATGACTACAGTCACCCAAAATATCAGTATTATCATACAGATGGCTATTGCCAATATCCTAGGAAGCCGGGATTCAGGTTTTTGAGTTGTCGTATCAAGATGTATTATGTCATCCATGAACATTGATGTAGAACTGTTTAGCTGTGCCGTTTGAGGAGCTTTTGGCGGTTCAGTTTGTGATTGTGTTGGTGTTCCTTGAGTAACATTATTGATTGGAGGAGCTATATTCAAAAGTTCTGCACCAGATTTAGAATCTGCTTTTGGAACGTTCTTAAAGTCTGTATGATTAACGTTATCTTTGCTACGAGAATTATAACTCTTACTGCTCTTCTTACTCACCATCTTCTTAACCATATAATATTATTCTACGCGCAGGTATTTTTAAAGTTAATCATTTGACGACAATAGCCGGCTTTCCTGGACTTGCTTGTTTAGCTTTCGCTTCCTTGGAATTTTCAGCAGCGATTATCCGTACATCACAATTGAATTGTGAACTTAAATCAATTCTTATAGCTAAGAATGCTTCTAGTTCAGAATTTTGGTCCAATATCTGCTCAGGCAATTTATCGATGAGTTTCGGCAATACTTTCATAATATCCTGTCCGTGCTTCTTCAGGTCAGAATTCATGATATGTTTCGATAGTTCACCGATATTACGCATCCCATTGCCTACAAGATCTTTCACATGCTTATAGAATTCATACTTCCATGTTTCAGAGATGATTATCTCAATCTCTTTTGGAGTCTCAATCTTTGCCAATTCAAGGACGGATTTAATGTCTTTAGTCGTATTATCGATAAGGCTCTCGATATAGTGTAGTTTCAAGTCAATCTTTTCAATATCACATTCAGGCCATCTTGCTATGGATGCAAATCCTTTTCCGCCTAATAATTCATAGCATTCTTCAGAAAGATGCGGAGCGAATGGATTGAATAATAATGCCAGTGTATATAGGCTATCATTCAATACTTTAGGACTCACATTTTCTCTTATGGAATAGATGTAATTCACAAAGTCCATCAGTGTGACTACAGCATTATTTAATTTGAAATTATTTATGTCATCAGTGATGCTCTTGATCACGATATTCTGTTTGCTGGTCAGATATTTATCTTTGACATCAGATGATGAGTTTACTTTCTCCTCATACAACCTATATGTTTTGGTCAAGAATTTATATGTGCCTTCAATGCCTCGATCATTCCACTCCATCTCCTTGTCTGGTGCAGCGACGAATAACATGAACAGTCTTGCCGTATCAATACCATATTTCTCTGCAATCTCTACCTGAGTCACGATATTTCCATAACTCTTAGACATCTTATGACCATCCTTATATACGATGCCTTGATTGAACAATGCATTGAACGGTTCATCAATGTCTAACATATCCATATCACGCAATACTTTAGTGAAGAATCTAGAATATATCAGATGTCCAACTGCATGCTCTATACCGCCTACATATTGGTCTACTGGCATCCAATATTTTACTGCCGTCCTATCGAATGGAACATCGGTTGTGTTTGGAGAACAATATCTTAGGAAGTACCATGAACTATCCATGAATCCGCCCATAGTATCAGTCTCACGTGTAGCTTGACCATGACATTTTGGACATTTGCAATGTATGAATGTCTTACTAGTCAATAATGGATTTCCGACCGTACTGAAATTCACATCATCAGGTAATAATAATGGCAATTCTTCAAATGGAACTGGAACTATACCACATTTTGGACAATGGATCATTGGTATAGGAGTACCCCAATATCGTTGACGAGAAATGAGCCAATCCTTTAATCTGTATTGGATGGTCTTATCGCCTAAATGACTTTTCTTTATAAAATCAGTTATCTTATCTATAGCTTCGCGATTATTCATTCCATTGAATTGTTCAGAATGTGTTAATACTCCGTCATCAGTATATGCTTCTTTCATCGATTCCAATTTCAATGAATGCTTGTCATCCTGTATGACAATCCTTATCGGTATATTATATTTGATTGCAAATTCATAATCTCTCTGGTCATGCGCAGGCACTGCCATTATCATTCCAGTGGCGTAATCTGCGACGACAAAGTTTCCGGCATATATAGGAACCTTTTCATTATTCAATGGATTGATTGCATATAATCCTGTGAATACTCCTGATTTTTCCAAGAAGTCCATGTCTTCAGCGAGTTCTGCCTTCTTTACATCCTCGATGAAATCTTCAACAGTCTTCTCATAAGGTGTTCCTTTGATCAATCCTTTTAATTTAGGATGATTCAATGCAATGACCATGAATGTCACGCCAAATATTGTGTCAGGTCTCGTCGTGAATATTGGGAATATCTCTCCATTCTCAAGCTTGAAATTGATAAGGGTTCCATAGCTCTTTCCGATCCAATTCTCTTGGATAGTTTTAATCTTGTCTGACCATTCAAGTTTTTTGATGTCATCAAGCAACTGGTCCGCATACGCTGTAGTCTTGAAGAACCATTGGTCAAGATCTTTCTCTACAACATCACTATCGCATCTCCAACATTTGCCCTTCTCAACTTCTTCATTGGCTAGGACTGTATTACAGCTTGGACAGAAATTGACTTTAGCTTTCTTCCTATATACTAAGCCTTTCTCATAGAATTTGATGAAATAGAATTGATTCCACTTATAATATTTAGGTTCATGAGTAGCTATAGTCCTATCCCAATCATAACTTAGACCTAATTCTTGGAAATATTGAGTTATTGTATTGATAGCATTTTCAGCATATATCCTAGGATTTATTCCTGCCTTCTTAGCAGCATTTTCTGTCGGTAATCCAAATGAGTCATAGCCCATCGGATACAAGACATTATAACCGTTCATCCTCTTGAATCGTGCGAATGCATCACCGATAGAATAATTCCTTACGTGACCCATATGTAGGAAACTTGCTGATGGATATGGAAACATCTCTAGGCAATAGAATTTCTTCTTATGCTTATCTTCATGTACCTTGAATATCTTTGCTTCCTTCCACTTAGCCTGCCATTTGTCCTGAATCTGTTTGAATTCGACCATAATTACACCCATCACAATCCGTCATGAATAATATAATATATTTATAGAAATAAGACACTAGTATTTAAAGATTATTTTTATTTATAAGAATATTACAGCACAGATAATATCTTGCTTTTTGTAGAGCCGATATTTTGGTCTGTTCCTATCCTATATACTGGAACATTAACTCTTATTGGAGGTTTTTCGCTGCTTATTTGATAGAGTCTGTAGCTTAGAGAATCTATTGCTGAGTCTTCCCGTGGAATCTGCAATCCTTCTTCTGCGATGTATCCTCCTGTATACTTTTTGTCTAGAATAAATATTGCATCAATATTTGCTTCTGATATACCGCCTATAAGATGTTTACGTAATTTTTGTTTTCTGAATAGCTGTGTGTATGTTATGGCTCCATATTTTCCAACAGTCTGCATACTTTCATCGTCTATCATCAATATATCATCATCTAATGTTTGATTCTTTCTGAATGTATTTCTTAGAGTTGTTTTTCCTGATCCATGCCTGCCAATCAATAATATGCCTCTTTCTTTATTTCCATAATTTATTATCATGCCGCATCCATGTATCGCACTATATCTTTCAGAATTCTCGTCCGTGAGGTATGCTAACGCCATCGTGACTCCGTGAGTGTTTATCCCTCCGATAGAGTCTCTAAATACCAGGCTCTGATGTGTTGTGAATTTGTCATATGTTTCAAAGTTTGCTCTACCGAGTGCTTCGATGGCTCTTACTGAAGTTTGTATATATCTTAAAATTAGATTCGGATTTGTGCCTTCTTTGAAATGTTCCAGCACTGAGTCGTTATTCATGTCTGTCAAGAATAATATATTCTGATCCGCTACTGATAATGTTGCGCTATTCATAGTATCACGCCATATCACGCCACTTTCTGGAATACAATCAGTTTAGTGCCGAAATACATATCCTTATCGTCGGGATTGAGAGGATAAGTTCTTATATCAGCTAAAGATACGTTGTGTTCCTTCAATGTTTTAGCTTTATTCTCTGAGATGTCTTCTCCGACATTTATAGTGATACGCTTTGCATCACCGAAACTCTCTATAGGATATGTTGATAATTTGTATTGATCAAAATTATCTCTATTCACATACAAGTATTCTCTTTTATCCTTGAATCCCCAATTACGCATAATATATAGTCCGTTAGGTTTCAATACTTTGTGCATTGCCTTGGCAACGTATGCTTCAAACATATTAAGAATATATTCTGGACCTAACTTGCTGATTCCACTGAATGGACCGCCACCATATGGTGATGGATACATGTAATTGATATATATTATATCCATGGATTCATCATTGAAGATTTTGGATATATTTTCCCATCTTCCACACGTATAATCTATGTTTTTATTTTTCAATATATTATCACCTGGCTTCTCTGAAGAATCTAACGCATGCACGTCTGCACCTAGAGAATTAAGATATGATAATGCTGAAACCCCATATGATCTCGCTCCTATCTCCAATATATTTTTGCCTGATAGATTAGTATTATGTATTTTCTTAATGAATGATATGATAGGAGCATAAGAATGTATGCCGTTGGTGTTAGAATCTGTGATATTATCAATAGTGAATGTAGCTTTGTCTCTTAATATGGATTCTACCAGTTCATTGGTCGTCTTAACCAGAGACTTATAATCTTGGCCGAAATCAGGTCCCACTTTTGCTATCTTTTCTGTCGCATCATTCAATTCCTTAAGTATGGAATATATCTTCTTTTTGTTCTTTTCGAAGAGCCTTTCATCTTGTATATCTTTGTCAAATTCTTTTTGTATGTATACTCCGATTAATGGATGGTTGTGTGTTATGGTCCTATATCTAGAATTGCTGAAATTATCAACACTTTCATATTTATTAAAGATATCTTTAGCCCAATCTCTAGGCAGAATGTTCTCTAAGTCCGAAAATCCTTTAGGTTGTTCCATCTTCTCCTGTAAGTCTATTCTTTAAGTAGGATAAAACCGTTTATAAAGTTTGTGATTTGTAGTCACTAATAAGTAAGAACAGATGTTTTTTGTTTGAGAATATAGCTATCTATAGATTTATATATAATATAAAAAATAGAATTTAAAATTTCTTAAACTTAGCCGCAGTATCTATCAAGTCAACGTGACCTAGGAATATTGCCCTGCAACAGTATCTTTCAAGGCCGAGATCATCCATAACTTTCTTTCTGTCCTCGCCTTTTGCAACTCTCTCCTTATACTCTTCCCATAAGTGCGCAATTGGTTTACCACACGAAAAGCATCTTATTGGAATTATCATTTTTTTTACACCTATAAATAAATATTGATAAATTTAACGACTTATCTATACGAAGTCTGAGTCCTAGCTCTAGCCTGACCATGATGATTAGGTTTGCCGACTTCTCTGACCCTGATATCTGCTACTAATAATTGACGATCGTAATCTAGGAAAACTTCCTTTAATTTACCGCTGTAGACGACTAATGCTCTAGCTACAGACAATCTTGCTGCATCAGCTTGAGTTATTACACCGCCACCACGAACTGTGATATCGATGTTTACCTTTGAAGCAACATCGCCAGCGAGCATTAATGGCTCCATTATCTTTAATCTAGCTAATTCTGGACTATAAGATTTTAAGTCGGTATTATTTACAGTTATCTTGCCTTTGCCTTCTGATAAGACTGCTCTTGCAACCGATTGCTTTCTTCTACCGCTAGTGATAATGTTCTTCATATTATACCCCTAAAATTTTGAACCCATGTGCTTACATAAATCTCCGACTGAAATATACTTAAGATTTTGAATGTGCTTGATATTAGCCTTATCGATGCTGATAGACTTATGTTGTTCAAGCTCTTTAGGACTGCCGATATAGCATAATACACGCTTATATGCGAGTGTTCCTCTTGGAGTCTTGTGTGGAATCATTCCACGGACAACTCTTCTGACGTACATGTCTGGTCTCCTGAAAAAGAATGGTCCTTTGGACCAAGTACCTTGCTGTCTTCTCCTATGCGAGTCTTCTAATAAGAATGCTCTGTCACCAGTGATATACATCTGTTCACAATTGATTATCTTGACAGTCTCTCCATTCAACGCTTGCTTCGCTACGAATGATGCTACTCTTCCAACAACCAAATCTTTACCGTCTACAATTATCATTTTATTTACCCAATAATCTTAATATTTTTTGCATTAGGATATTTCTTCAAAGCTTCTTCAATAGAGATTATGTTTGCCTTGCCACTTATTTTATCCAATGTCTTCTGTGAATAGCTATAAGCTATGATTGTGATCTTCTTAGTCAATTCTCCGCCAGATAATAATTTTCCTGGAACAAGGACAACATCATTATCCTGCGTAAATTTCTCAATCTTTGATAAGTTGACAACTCTCTGGTGTCTTGTAGGTTTCTCTAATTCTATTGCTAGTCTCTTCCACAATCCGCTCTTCTGCTCGATGGATTGAGTCTTCAGACTACTTATGAGTTCTTGCAATTTTTCGTTCTTATGTTCCAAAGTCATTTTACATCAATTGTTTAAATTTAATTTTCCATGCGAAGGACGTGATTCGAACACGCGCACCCACTAAGGGACTAGCATTTTGAAGTTTAGGTTTTTTACAAAACCTCACTACATACTGCCTCAAGCTAGCGCATTTGACCAGGCTCTGCCACCCTCGCGTACTTGTAATATAGATTTATTCAATCTTCTTTACTAGTTCTGCGAATTCTTCCAGCTCTTTGTCGTAAATGTCAATAGCTTTCAAGACAATCTCCTTAGGAGTCAATTGTCCCCATGATTCGACTGTGAATGTGTATTCATCCGAGTCAACGTTAGGCATCTTGTAATATACAAGTCCAGGACACCATTTCGAGTGCTCTTTTCCTTGACCTAATATTGCTGTTGCTTCAAGTTCAATCTCTTGACCTTCCAATAATTTTACTATAGGCATCTTGCCGAATATTGGTTTGATCTCAGGATCCTTAGTCTTGATGTCTGAAGTATAAACAGTGCATGGTCCTTGAGCTTTCAAAGTCAACTTAACGGTGCAACTTGCACAACCAGCTCCTTTACACTTGCACTCGCTCATCATATTGTATGATTTCAAGTCAGTGCTTAAAGGTATTAAACCTAGACGATGAGATATCATCTCATCGTATAATATTGATGAATTCTTCCTGAATTCTACATCTTCGATAGCCATTACTGGGACTTCGAATCCCATGATTCTTCTTAATGTATTAGCGTAAGCAGTATCTACGCCCTTTAGGGAAAATATCAACCTGTTCTTCTTCTCCTGATTTTCAACAAGTTTAACTTCCATCTTTTATCCTCGTAAATACTAAAGTTATATTAGTATATTTTTATACACGTCGTCCACGTTTACCGCCTTTCTTTCGGCAAGTGTCGTGTGGTACTGGTGTTACTTCTTCTATGGATCCAATCTTAAGACCCATTCTTGATAATGCTCTGATAGCTGCCTGAGCTCCTGGTCCTGGTGTTGCAGGTCCATTATGACCGCCTGGAGCTCTAATCTTGACATGTATACCGCCGATACCTTTTTCCATCGCTTGCTCTGCAGCAGCTTTAGCAGCCATGATTGCAGCAGTTGGTGAACTCTCAAGTCTATCAGACTTTACGACCATTCCACCACTGGACTTAGCTAATGTTTCAGTACCGCTTATATCAGTAATGTGAATTATAGTGTTATTATAGGACGAAAATATATAACATATACCCCATCTCGTATTATCATTCATCTTTATCCTCTTCGGCCTCTCTTGCCAAATTTATTCTTATCAACTGGAGGTCTTTGTTTTCTCTTAGTTGATTCCTTGATCCTTTCTGCATGATTAGTATCATAGAATGGCGACTTAGGACTTATTTCTATACTGGACTCTTCAGCTGACTTTACTATATATGATGGACTGCTATTGATCTTGCCACCAACCAATATGTGTCTATGTATTATCAATTGACGTGCTTGCTTCATCGTCTTAGCATAACCTTTCTTATATGTTATAGTCTGTAATCTTCTGTCGAGTACATTCTTTATACTTATACCTAATATTGCTTCTAATGTAGATTCTGTTATAAGATTCAATGATTCTAATTTCTTGACTAAATTCTTTCTTTCGATGTCAGCTTGTGAATCATTTCTTGCTGATAATCCTTTAGCCTGATTTTTGAATGATCCTAATTTAGCAATAGCCTTCCATAATTCTGTCTTCTTAGGAATACCATATTCCTTGATGATCTGATTCTGCTCAGTTATCCTCTCGATTCTCCATGGATGACTAGGCTTTGAATATTTCTTCTTGATTTTTTTGATATCTCCCATTTTGTTAACCTAAATTATAATTTTTTAATCATTTATTTCTTTTGAGGCTTTGTTGGACCGCCAGATGATGGTTTAGTTGGTGCAGGCTTATTCCTGTTGACGCCAAGCGATACCTTACCCTTATTCTTCCTGAAGTTACTCTTAGTTCTTTGACCTCTGACAGGTTGTCCTATCATGTGTCTGACACCTCTGTAACTTCTGACTTTCTTCATTCTCTTAATATCGTTATCAATAGTCAAGTCCCAGTCAGTAGTTATGATATGCATATCTTGGCCCGTCTCGTAATCTTTTCTTCTATTCATCATCCATGATGGACAATTGTATTTAGCTGGATTTCTTATTACATCCTCTAATTTTGTAACTTCTTCAGGAGTCAATTTACCAGCTATCTTCAACGGATCTACTTTAGATGAATAGCAAATGAAATTTGAGAACATATAATTTATACCCTTGATCTTCTGTAATGCCATGAGTACCTTCTTTTCACCTTTAAGGTCAGTATTGACGATTCTGATTATGTGCCTGAAATCTGGTCCGTACTTATCGACATTTACATTGCTTGCTTGTGGTTTACCGAATACTGGTCTTCCACTAGGCATAGGTTTAGAAGCGTTAGGAGCAACTGGTTTTTTTGATTGAGTTTTATCTTCAGCCATTATTATCACATTAAGTATAAATTTTTATCCAAGTAGAAGGCGCGAAGTTGTCTTACAAACCCTAAAATCGCTCTTCTTGAACTCGGGCTAATACTAAAGGGGAAATTTAGGATATTTATAAAGTATTCGATTTAGATGTCATATTTTGCATCTTCGGGCGACAAATTTATATACATCGACATTAGATTATATTTATATCAGGTATATATTATGGATATATGATTCACGTCATAATTCATCGTGAGGTGTTAACATGAAAAAGAAACAAGTGTCAAAGAAAGTGTCTTCAGCAAAAACAGCCGTTACGGTACAGAAAAAATCTGTGTCACAATCTAGATTGGTAAGCGATTCACATGCAGAATTGATTGTCAAGATAATATCCATATTAGGATACATAGGAGCAGCATTCGGGATATTATTCGGTCTAGTATTATTATTTGGAGGATCATTCATACTAAGTATGTTGCCTCTAACTGAAATGCCGCAATTTGTCGGTCCATTGGCAAGTGCATTAATAATTGTGCTGTCAATAGTATTGTTGATATTCAGTGTATTCTGGATATTCGTCGCGAAATCATTGTGGCATCATCAGAATTGGGCGCGAATTATCGTCATAATATTTGCAGCACTAGGCGCATTGCAAAGCTTGGTTACAATTCTATCAGGATCAGGGATAGTCTCATTATTGATAGATGGAGCAATAATATACTTCCTAGGATTCGACGAGACAGTCAAGGGATTGTTCAGGTAGAAGGACTTGCATTGTTTTTATTTTTTGATATCTTTTTATACTCTTTATTCTTTTATTGTTTAATATTTTCTGAATATACTATACATTATCGTCAAATTTATATACCCATATTCCCCTAACACTTCTTATAATCTATCGTGGGGTGTAATAAATGGATAAGAAAAATGCGGAACTGACAGTTAAGATAATTGCAATTTTAGGCTACATTTGTGCAGGACTTGCAATTTTGGGCGGCTTAATGGTCTTGCTTTTTGGACGGGGCTTAGGTATTATGTATCCGGCCGGCATGACTCTAGTTGGAACAAAGGCTGTCGTATATGCAATACTAATGGTGATAGCAGGTATTGTCGGTATATGCGTATCTAAGGCACTTTGGGCTCATAAGAATTGGGCGAGAATCGTTGTAGTGATATTCTCAGCATTAGGAATATTATCATCACTCATGAGATTGCCAAGTGGGATAATAGGAATTGTAATATATGGTGTAATAATATATTTCCTTGCATTTGATAAGTCGATAGTACATTTATTTAAGTGAAGATTTGAGCAAGGATATTATTTATTTTTTTTTCTTATTTTTTTCTTTGAGTTTCTATTTTCTTCTTTTATTGTTTCATAACGTAAACAATAACAATATTTTAAAACAAGTTCTATGTGCTCATAGTATGACATGTAAAGAATTATTTTTGCCTATGAAGTTTAAGGGCGCAAACATTAAAGTTCACGTTCTGATATATGGTCCGAAGGATGCGAAGAAACAGGCATTATGTCTGCATGGATTCGCTAGCAGTGGAAAAGTAGGATTTGCTAATATTGCAAAACACATGAAAAATTATAATCTTGTAACTATAGACTGGATCGGATATGGTGAGAGCAGCAAGCCGTTAAGGAAACAGGATACTTATGATGCAGAATATATGAAATCATTTTTGCTGCAATTCATCGAACTTGCAATCAAGAAAAAAATCTTGAGGAAAAAGTTCAATGTAATCGCTACATCGATGTCTGGCATAGCATTAGGCATCTCTTATCATCAATTGGAGAAATATATAGAACGGATGGTCCTAGTGAATCCTGCAGGATTTGACAGGCGGATAAATATGAAATTCTCATTATTGCTCGTGAATCCGTTGATCAGGAGAGATCGATTCAGGCAGAGGATATCCAAGAGGATATTAGAAGGGGATTTATTCGGATGGAAAGAGGATCAGAAGAAGAGATTGGCATCGCTATTGGATAGCAATGAATTCAAGGTATATCTACGTACAGTAAAAGCGGCAGTGAGGCCTCGAGGACGGATAAAGAATGCATACAGATGCTTGGATCCAGAAAAGATAAAATTTCCTATATTGATAGTTGCCAGTCATAAGGATACATTGATGCGTCATCAGAGATATCTTAGAGTAGCAATGGCGTGCAAATGGGATATAGTATACATCAAATATGATGAGCACACATTACTGATATACAGGCCGAAAGAAGTCGCTGAGGCGGCTAAGAAATTCTTGTAGATTGTATCGGTTATTTTTTTATATCATAGATGTCCTTTACGGTAATCCATGCACAACCATTTCCAAAACCTGACTTATCAAAATCGAAAGGTTTAATTTCTTGAATATCTTGTAAGAATATTAATATGCAATATTTTTTCTTGTCATAATATGGAGTATATTCTAAAGTTTCCGTGCATATCTCTTTTCCATATGTTTTCAATATATACATCACCTTATCTTTACTCAAATCATCAAAGAACATTACATCCTTGACATTGGCTTTTACACCAATCAATTCTCCTGCATCCTTGAAATATATTGTATCATCTTGCATTATGTTATGCCAAGGAGTCTTTTTCGTCTTATACCATCTGCTCTCGATAGTTTTATCTCCAGAAATGATTTTAGATAAAAGATTTCGCTTCTTATCAAGGATTGCGATGTGATCCATTTTTTTGTAAAAAATTCTTAGGCGACCGGTGGGATTTGAACCCACCCAAAAAGATTACTGCCTCGTACAGGACTCGCATCCTGTAATCCACAGTCTTCTATGCTGCCAGGCTACATCACGGTCGCCATGATAAAACACGGTAGTATTAAGAATTATAGACACTTTAAAAAGATTTATATTTAAATTCATTATCACTGTATCATGGATGAATCATTCGATAGGAACTTGGACCAGACTGGGCAGCATTATATGATCGATAGATCATTGATAGATTTCATTGTGAATAGTGCAGAATTAGAGAAGGATGATGTTGTCTTAGAGATTGGTTATGGTAAGGGTTTCTTGACTAGGCCTTTATCAAAAAAATGTCAGATAATCGCTATCGATATAGAAGAGATTAAAATTGATGTGAAGAACGTCGTATTCATCCATGGTAATATCCTGGATCTTTTTGACGAATTATATGAAAAGTACAGGTTCAATAAGATTGTCGCTAACATTCCATATAATATTTCTGAACCATTGATGAAATTGTTGTTTAAGCATCTAGAGATAGAATCTGTCGTGTTGACATTAGGTAAAAGTTTCGCGGATATATTGATGAAGACTGATAATAGGATTGGCGCGCTCTCCAGCACGCTATATGACGTAGATTTATTAAGGGTTGTGAAGCCGAAATCTTTCAGTCCGCATCCGAGAGTCGATTCTGCAGTGATAAAGTTAGAGCCGAAGACTGATGCATTAAGTAAATTATATTCACAATTAGTCCTGCTTGATGATAAGAAGTTGAAGAATGCCATGGAATCAATCCTTAAGGATAAGACTAAAAGGCAAGTCAAAGAATTGACTGTACATCCGTTATTCAATAAGAAGCTTTATGAATTGAACAATAAAGAATTTTCTGAATTGGATGAGTGGTTGCGTGAAGCACAGCTCCATTAGATTTAAAACCAGGCTTCTATTCCTATATTCATGCTTAAACACGATAATAATAGCATTGATTCAGGGTTAAATATATTCGATTTTGCTGGTATGGATATATTCATCGCTAAAAACGCGAATTTACCTTCTATCAGATCTGACGTATTAACATTTAAGTCTGATGTAATCAGGTACCTTAAACATCCAACTTATAATCAGATTATTGAAGATAATGCCATAAAACGTCGTCTCTCCAATATTGGTGTATTGTATGCTCACGGAGATATTTATGGTCGCAACAAGATCCATAATAAGAGATGGGTCTTTGATGATTCTGACCAATTGCATAATGTGCAGGATTGGATTGATGCACACGATGGCAAATATTCCTTGTTGATGTTATTCTGTTATGCGCCATTACCGGATACTGTCGATGTTGTATCAAAGAAATCATCATTATTGCTACCAGACGATTCATATCTTAAGAGCCAGATGCCAGAACAGGTGCAATCAAGACTATACCTGCCAAGAATCGGATTGGTTAAGGATGATGTAGATTATCAAAATAAAGAAATAAGTGAAAGAGCGTAAATCATTTCATCTTCATGATCTCGTGCAGTTTCTCGACGAGCAGTTTCGCTTCATCTTCAGAATTATATAGATAGAAACTAGCTCGCGCCGAACCATCGATATTGTTCGCATTGAACCATGAATGTACGCAATGCCTGCCGCTTCTTATCATTATATTCGCGTATGAATCAAGCATCAATGCGACTTCATGGAAGTCCATCTTGTTCTTTGTATTGAATGAGAATATTCCGCTACGTAATTTCGGATCTTCAGGTCCTAAGATATGTACATGAGATTTCAATCCATCAGTCACAATCTTATTCAGTTTCAATTCGTGCTCATGTATATCATCAATATTCTTCTTCAGATATTCGACTGCAGCTCCGAGGCCTATGAATCCGCCAAAATCCTGCAATCCTGCTTCGAACTTTTCTGGCAGCTGGGCGAACGTAGCATCATCATATGTAGAATCTTCGACGGTACTACCACCTACATTATATAGTGCAAGCTTCTTCAATAATTCTTCTCTCCCATACAATACTCCGGTTCCTGAGGGACCAAGCATCTTATGTCCCGAGAAAGCAAGAAAGTCTACATCAAGTTTTTTTACATCAGTAGGTTTATGCGGTACTGATTGTGCACCATCAAGCATAACAATAGCATCATAATCATGAGCGGTACTAATCACTTCTTTTACTGGAATGCTTGTTCCATCCATGTTGCTTGTATGCACCATTGAGACGAATATCTGATTACTGCTGCTTCTGGCCTTCTTCAATAGCTGCTCGTACGAAGTCATGTCAAACCCGTCTTTTGTACTTACTCTTTCTCTTCGTAGACCTTTTTCTCTAGCTACTATCTGCCAAGGTAATAGGTTAGAATTATGTTCTTTATCAGTGCTTATTATCACATCATCTCTCCTGAATCCGAATGATTTAGAGATGAGATTGATACTTTCAGTAGTGTTCTTTGTGAATATCACTTCTTTATCAGATTTTGCATTGATGAATTTTCGAACAAGTGTTCGTGCATTATTGTATTCTTCGGTCGCCTTCTTTCCAAGTCTATGATGACTACGTTCAGCACAAGCCGGATACTCATAATAGTATTGATCCATCTTCTCTATGACTTGTTTCGGACGTAAAGTCATGCATGCATTATCGAAATATATCACAGGCTTCTTAGGATTATTCAGTATAGGAAAATCTTCTCGAATCTTTGATATGTTCATAGAATAAGATATATTATGTCGATTTATATGTTTTGTGGATGTTTTAATTAAGAATTTGCAATATGGAAGAATCTTCTAAGTATGTCATCAATTATACTTGTAGTTTTTGTCATTGACTATCTTATCGCATAATTCTTGTGCACTGACGGACGGATTATGCTGGTATAATTCGAAGTTAATCCTTTCTTTGAGTAATTTGATGATTCTTATTGAACCTGTATTGTTCATCTTAATCTCTTCTTTCTTATGATCGTATTTATTTTTAGCATCTCTAACGACAACCATGTATGCAGCGTCTATTTTACCATTGATAGAATTGATATTTAATCCGTTCTGGTGCACGTAATCTAGAGTATCGCATATTACATTTTTCATTTCTAATACTGATTTTCCTTTATTGGACTTAGCAGAATATTTTGCCATGAGCTTAATTGTATCGCTTATGTCTCCCCATTTTTCCCCAGAAATTTTTAGGGTTAGAAGTTTGTCAAATGTATCGCCTGCAGCGATTTCTAGTTCATGCCGAGAGTTGACATGGGATGAATAGTAAGTGTAAGCATGTACAAATTCAGTTACAGGGTCAATTTCCTCGCCTTCTTTTGCAAATTTTTCTGTAATTATGCCTACAGTCTCTTCCAATTCTTTTCCTGAATTGGTGTTTGAATATCCCTCATCTAATGCTTCAGCTAACTTGCATATACTCCACGAGCTGCTATTAGTATCCTTTATCCTGTTGTACATGATATCGGCATTTATCTTAGAATGTTCAGCATCTTCCTTAATTAATGACTTGTCTTCACATGTCCATACTATTTCTGCTAAACCAGCATTATTAATCATGAAGACACCTATATGTGCTTACCTATTTTTAAATCTATCTATAAGTTGTCATTGAGAAGGGGTAAAGTCATACCTTTTCATACTTTTTGACTTTCATCACTTTTACTTCCAGAACATCCACCAAGGAATGCCGAGCTCTTTATTTATTATCGACTTAAATTCCTTATAATCTTTTGCACCGACGAGTGTCTTGTTATTAATAAAGAAAGTCGGTGTTACACTTATTCCGGAATTTAATCCTTCAGTATATGTATCATTTATGATAGAAGCGTATTTTCCAATGTCTAAACATTGAGAAAATTGTGTCGTATTAAGATTGAGGGCTTTTGCATATCCTATCAAGTCATCCTTTAACTGTTGCTGTTGATTTGCAAACAGATAATCTCTATATTCCCAATATTTTCCTTGATCGAGTGCACAATGTGCGGCTTCTGCTGCAGGTAATGCAGTAGCATGTGTAATGCTAAGCGGAAAATCTTTGTATACATATAATATTTGATTATCATATTTCTTCAATATTTTCTTTACAGTCGGTTCGATTTCTTTCGTATAATGGCACGAGTAGCATCCGAATTCTATTATGATAACTTTCGCATTTGGATTTCCAAAGTAAGCTCCACTCTGCAATTCTCCGATTGGTGGAGGAGTCAATGTCTTGTTTTCCACATGACCTGGAATTGAGCATACACTTCCACTTGTGACATTTGTAGGTCTATTCGTTCCTAGAGGATCAAATATGCAGAATTGATTGCTGTTAGGACCATTGCAATTACCATATAATGCGTAAAAATAAACTCCTTTTACTACGAAAAATATCGCCGCGAGAGTCAATATCAAGAATATCCATGAGAATACTTCAAAGTATTTATACAAAGTTCTTCCGAGTCTTGGAGAGAATTTCAGGAATTTTCCTGTAATCTGAGATTTTAATCGTGTATCAAGTCCAGTATCACATTTCCGAAAAGTTATCTTCTTGAATACGCAATTGAACGCTTCCTTAGCGATAACCCTATATTTAGCAGAGAATATCCCTAAAATCCCGAACACAATCATTGCTATTATGCATATCATGATATCACATAGAGCATAAATAACCATCCATTTATTAAATTAATGGAAATTTTAAGCTGTATAGAAGTTCTACTGAGAATCAATCGCCACGAAGTTTTCTTTTCCTGAAATAAGTTATGTAAATCATTAAAAGACCAATTAATGTAAGAATTGTTCCGAAAACTGGTTGAATAAAAAGGAGAAAAATTCCTAGCAATAATACTATCGGTCCGCTTATCTTCCATACAGCTCTTACTTCAAAATTACCATATCGAGTGTCCGTCTTAGGAGTTTTATCAGGACTAGAATCAGTCAACCCCTCATGTTTAGCTTCCTTCTCAAATTCTTCTATTTCAGTTATAGACACTTCCGGAAACGTATATCCGCTATGACCGCATTTATTGCATATATACATGGGCGGTAATCCTAATGATGGTTGCACAGGATTTGTTCTATCCATATCTATATTTGGGGATTTACATTTTGGACAAATCATAACGTATCTTTCTTCTTTTTTTTGTTCAGGCTTTGCCATATAGCTAGAATATACGTTGGAGTTTATATGATTTATGAACTTTTAAAAGATACAGTGTTCCAGAATAATATTAATCAACTAAAAAGAAGATAAAAAAAGAAAAATAATTTGCGGTTTATACGCCGCATCCTGCTGCATTAGCTGCGCCTACACTATCATAACCAAAGCCAGGTCCTGGTTGTGTACTGCTAAGCTGTGTCTGACACTCTGATGGTGCGTTGTTGAATGCTGCACATATACCGGATAAGAAACTTGCACTGTCTCTTCCTGCGTTCGATTCAACACCATTGATGATTAATGTTGGCGAACCGCCTACATTATATTTAGTGTTCAATGTTGCATCCAATTCAATCTTAGGGAAGTTTCCATTCAACCATGATGATTTATCATTGAAGTCTTTCATTATGTTGAATTTCGTGTCGGTTGCAGTCTTACATGCATTCAACTTAGTTGTATCTATTCCAGTAGATACGATACATGCTGCAACATCGGCATCACTGCCTTGTCCAACGCTATCATTCAAGAAGCATGCTAAATATTTTAGATATTTATCAGGCTGCTCTGATTCGATACAATATTGGTTTAGATCTTCCTTGACCTCTTTCTCACCATGCATTGCATAGTATACGAATCTTACTTTGAAATCTATCTTATCGCCTAATGTCTTTACTGCTGGTAATATTCCCTTCTCAGCTTGAGTACCATATGGGCAATATGCCATTACGAATAATTCTACGGTTGGTTTATCTGTCTTAGGAACTACAGTTGGAGTTGTTGCTGCTGCCGCCGCTTGACTTGGTGCTACTGGTGTAGATAGATCTATTCCTTGTGGGAATAATAATTTACCATCCTTGGATACATATGAGTCATATTGCTTTCCTGATACTGTAAGCTTCATATAATATAACCCGCCAATATCAGTGACGTTATCAACGCTTGCCTGACCGTTAGCAATACTCTTCAGATAAGTTTCAGTAGTTGCTTTTACACTGGATATAGAAGCTGTCGCGCCACCATAGGTGCTAGATTTTCCACCGCCAACAGCTAATGAAACAATCAATCCAATCAATAATACTATACACAAACCGGCCAATACCCATGTGGCGATCATGTATCCCTTATGCTTTTTATGTTCATGATGCTCCATATACACGTGCTTTTCTTCATGCTTATGTTCAGCATGCTCGTGCTTATGCTCTTCATGTTTTCCAGAATTCTCTTCAGCCATATTAATCCACCTCGATGATGTCCATATACTATTTTTATATTTATTTTTTATATGCGTATTATGTATAAGTTAACCTTAAGCTAACCTAAACACCCCACAGTTTCTACATTTAGAATCCATTTATATATTTTGTGAAATTCCTTAGACATATTATGCACATGTGCATAATGTTTGCATTACTATGATTTAGGTTGGTTCTATTCACCTAAACATATGACTGCCCATGACGACTATGTCTGCACCGGCTTCGCTGCATTTTTTGGCTACAGATGCATCTATTCCTCCATCGACCTCGATCTTATAATGGTATCCCTTCTTGTTTCGGAGCTCATCCAGCTTTCTAATCTTTCTTAGGGCATGGTCAATGAATTTCTGTCCAGGAAGTCCATTATGGATACTCATAACTAGAACAAGATCTATTTTATCCAGATATTTTATTTCATCAACAGAGGTATCAATATTTATGCTTATTCCAATGAATTTCTTGTTTTTCTTAACAAATTCAATAGTTTTTGGAAATGTGCTCTTGATGACTTCATTATGTACTATGAACATGTCTGCAACATTGAAATATTCTTTGATGTATGAATCATAATCCACAACCATTAGATGCGCTTCTGCTTTATGTGGCGACTTGATTTTCATGATCTGTGAAGGTGTGAAGCTCTTATATTCGACGAATCTTCCATCCTCGAAATCAAGGTGCAATATATCGAAGTTGTCTTTCTTTTCACGTAATGCCCTATTGATGTTATCTATCATCACGCTTTCAGGAAGCTTCTTTGCTTTAGCCTCGAAAAAGAATCCCAATATTGATGCGCTAATCCTTACCATATTATCAAAGAATTATTTTTCTTTATCAATTTTATCAATATCACTTGAGATCAACCAGAACTTTTGCAGTGATTACGCTTCTGATGCCGTCTTTACTTTGCTCTATGATTATCTCATCATCACTAAGGTTCTTTCTGAGTTCATAGTTCATTTTGAGGAAATTCTTGGCTTCTGATATTGATAACTCCTTCGTGACTTCCTCATAAAGGGTTGATACATAACTCATTTTCACGACGTAGAATGTATTTGTCGTGTCAAAATATATGTATGATTTTATTTCATAAGATATGCCGCCATCTATGGCCGCCACGACAGACAATGAACCTGTTGATGACTGCTCTTTTCCTATCATATCTTTTATGAGCTTTATCGCGTATTCTCCGTCTTCAATCCAACTTTTATTATGTTTAAGTCTTGCCATATCCATATATTCATCAAGTATGCAAAATGATTGAGTGAATTTACCTTCACCTATAAAATCCAGTGCAAAAAATAGGGTGCATTGCCGCATATATTCAGTGGACTTTTCCATCAATTCTATATCTCCAAGTTTTTCTCCAATAATAAACAACTCATTGATCTTCTTCTTCAATAATATCCAATCTGGTTTGTCCTGCCTGAACAGTTTATCAATCTCCGCTATAAGATCCCTGACGTTTGAAGCTTCTAGATATACTCCATCAGTTTCAACATATTCTAGCTGCGATTTTGTGTCTGGGCTTGAAGCTATTGTCTTTGGAACAACTGGTCCTAGAAGCATTAGTATCATGGTAGCTGTTATCGTTGCGTTATGTATCCTGCTTTTTATCCTTTCTGCAAGGCCAGGTGTGAATATTCCTCCAGTTATCACTTCAGTTCCTTTCCCCATCTTACTCAATAATATCGCTCTGATTTCTTCATTCTTTCTATTGAACATAGAGTTATTTTGTTGTTGTATGCTTATAAATTTTGTTTTCTTAGCCCAATTGATGCAGTTGTGAAAATCAGCATAAAGTTTATTAATGAACTTACTTCATGGATATTATGATACAGGGACCAGCTCCACTTAATTCTATAATTAATTTTAGATTCACAAGATTTTTACCACAATTAATTTGGGCGATAGCGCTATTATGCGCTTATTGGGTCATATATAATGTTTCTACAAGACATAAGCATTGGGATTCGAAAAAGAAGCTAACTTGGATAATATGCGCCATATTATTCAATATAATAACAGCAATCGTGTATTATTTTGTTGAATACAAGAAGAGATAGTAATCAGTAATCTTTTCTGCTCTTAAACTACTTATTTTCTTAACCTTTATATATTAGTGCCTTCAGAATTCTATTTGGGTGATTACGTTGAAGCACATTCTAGGATTCATAGCCGCAGACCATCGAGGATACGCATTAAAAGAATATTTGAAAGAAAAATATCCGTTGATTGATTTAGGGACTTCGGATTGCATAAAGATAGTTGATTATACTGATTATGCCAATAATCTATGTAAGTATGTATTGAAGGAGAAATCTTTTGGTATACTTATATGTGGTTCAGGAAATGGTATGAGTATGTCTGCAAACCGTCATAAAAAGATATATGCTACGATATGTGATAATGTCAAGGAAGCGGAACTAGCGAGATTACATAATGATGCCAATGTATTGGTGCTTAGAGGAGAATTTGTCAAACCAAATGAAGCTGAGAAGATTGTAAAAAAATTCTTTGAGACAAAATTTTCTGGAATAGACAGATACAAGCGCAGGATAAAGAAATTGGATAAGTAATAAAGAGTAATATGACAATTAGGATAATAACTGGGAAGATAGCATTTTTCACATTAATAATATTGTTACTCACAATTATTTCTGGATGCAGTAATAATTCTTCAAAAAGAACAGGAATGCTTCAGTTTCCATCAAACTGCTTCCAAGTCAGTACATTAAACCAGACATCAGTTACCGCTATTGCTTTCAACTGCAGTTATGATGATGTGAAAAGTCAGGCAACATCTGTGAAGTATGACTATGAAGACATGGCTAACAAATCATTTAGAGATACTATATATAACCTTAATCTCGAAGGCCCTATAGATTATGCCAATGGTCAAATAATAATTCCAAACATGTATACAACTACTGTTATCAGGATTATCAACAAAACATGCGATAATGAAACTAGCTACATAATTATTGATTATTTCAAAGACTATACTATAGAAGGTGCAAAAGCCAATATTGACAGTATGGCCCCACTAAATTCTGGAGTAAATAGAAGAGCATTCTTTTCTGTAGCTGTTGCAAAAATAGGTCTTACCAAAACAAGCATATATTACTCGTATTACGACACAAGGCAAAGACCAGAGGTTAATGCTGAAAAAACCTTTAAAGATATGAAATTAATCTGTGATTAATATTGGATAGTGTTCCGCCGTGTCTTCTATCTTCTTCTTCCGCCAAACATCTTATTTAACACATCATCCATCTGTGCCTTCTGTTCTGGTGTCATCTTCGTTATCCTGTTACGCGGATCCTTATCATACGATGTGCGTGTCTCAGCAGTCTTTATCTTTTCTTGTTCAGGACTATCTTTATCGATAGTTTTTCGCATCCCGTTGATATCATGTACGATTTCGTCAACTTCTTTGAGCGATCCTGAACCGGATTTATCTTTGAATTTCATCACGTCCTGACAATATTCCACTATATTTTCTGCTGTCAATCCGAATTTTATGAATAATTCTTCTGCTTTTCCACTTTCTCCGAATTCATCTCTTATGCCAAGAGTCTTTATAGGAATCTTTGATAATGATAATGCTTCACAAACAGCGCTACCAAGTCCGCCATATATTGAATGCTCCTCGCATGTCACAACTGCATGGCACTTTTGCGCATACTTCATCAATATCTCCTTATCTAATGGTTTAATAGTATGCATATTCATAACACAAGCGTCGATATTTTGTTCTCCAAGCAATTTAGCTGCCTTCAATGCTTCAGGAATCATCAAGCCACATGCAACAATCAATACATCATGACCATCCTTCAATATGTTTGCCTTGCCAATCTTGAAGTCGGAATATTCGTTAGTCACAACAGTACCAGGTTCTCTAGATAATCTTAAGTAACATGGTCCATTAATTTTTATTATTGCATCAAGAGCTTTCTGTGCTTCCAATGCATCGCATGGCACAACTACAATAAAATTTGGCATCGTCCTGAATAGCGAGATATCTTCTTCACACATCTGGCTCGCGCCATCAGCACCTACGCTGATACCAGAATGATGTCCTATAACTTTAACATTAGATTTATTGATTGCAATCAATCTTATTTGTTCATGCGCTCTCAAACAGAATGATGCGAAAGTATTTGTGAATGGTATCTTTCCTTCTAATCCTAGACCATTAGCCATCCCGAACATATCCTGTTCGGATATTCCTACTTGAATAAAACGTGCAGGATACTTCTCAGCAAATCCTTTGACTCGTGTAGATTCGGCCAAGTCAGCAGTGAGAACTACAATGTCAGGATTCTCTAATTCTGAAAGTCTCTTACCATATCCGTCGCGCGTTGAAATCTTCTGTATCATCTTGAATTTTTTACCTTTATATTTTATTTATTCGTCTTCTTTATCCATTTATCCATTATATTTCTTATCTCAGTCAAATGTTTTTCCTCTATGAATGAGTGTTCTGCACCTTTTATTATATGCAACTCTTTATCGCATCTCAGTTTTTCATGAAGTTTCTTTATATGATCGACTGGTGTTGATGCATCTTTCTCTCCGACTATTAAGAGTACTGGGATGTTCATCTTGTCAGCTTTCTTGAGTATATCATATTTTAATCTATCTTCATAATGCGACCATCGAATTTTCTTTATATTGCCTGACTGGGAGGCATACACATGCCAGCCGGATTTCATCCATGCTCTCCAATCTTTATTGCTTGGTGTTTCAAGACTCAATTTTCCGGAAACAACAGTCGATACGGGCGCAATTGCTTTGACTTTATTAGGATATTTTTGTGCATATAAAATTATGCATATTCCTCCTAGGCTGTGTCCGGTCAAAAAGAATGGTTCCTTATACCACTTCTGTTTGCTAGACCAGTTTATGATATCCTCTAAATCCTTAAAATAATTTGTTATAGTAGCGTCTTCTAGCTTTCCATCGCTTTCACCGCGAGCATTAGTGGTATCAAATCTTACGACTGTAAAATTGTTTTTTTTGTAGCTTTCTGCAAACGACATGATGTGTGCTTTATCTTTGGAGCTTCCAAGCCCGTGCATAATGAAGACTAGACCTTTACTGTTCTTCGTATAATCAACTACAACACATATCTTCTTGTTATCGCGATTCTTGATGAAAAGCTTTTTCATAATTCTCTATTCCCCTATAATCAATTTTTATTCTTTTTCAACAAATCCGAACCTATAAGAGCTGCTAATATAAATGCGGCCACGCTATTCAACATAGCTACGTATCTACTAGCTCCCATTGGACAGATATCTCCGTATCCTACTGTTGCAAAAGTAATTGTGCTAAAATACGACATTCCAAAAATGTCATTTACGATTTTGGCTTTATCCACTGCTAATTCATTGTTTATCTGTGTTGTTGACGTGATTTGAACATTACTGCAATTTCCATATTTTAAATAGCCTATGCCCGTGGTATGCATTAATAGATATAACATTGCAAAAAACATTATCACACCAAATATAATAATTATTAACCCGATTATATACTTGTAAACTTTGTCGGTTTTATTAACAATATCCATTCCTATAATAACGAACTGATAACATTTATACACTATATATACAATAGCCACTACTATAAGAACATAAATTGAAATTATCATTATTAGAATGTTTTTAAATACTGCTCCATATGCTATACCTAAAATTAATATACTGCATAATATCAATACTAGAATTAATTCGTTTTTTTTCCAAAATGTCTCTTTATTTTGTTTTTTTCTTGGCATGATATCTATTCCCCTTCGAATTCCACTAATGAAAATACCGGATAGCCTGCACGTTCAAGTTTCTTCTTGCCGCCCAAGTCCGGCAGATCGATTATAACGCAGCATTCAACTACTTCTCCGCCCATCTTTTTAACAAGTTTGCATGCGGCCATCATTGTACCCGCGCTCGCTACCAAATCATCCACGAGAAGTACTTTGTCTCCCTTATTTATTGCATCTTTATGTATCTCAATCGTGTCCTTGCCATATTCCAATTCATACTCTTCAGATTCAGTTTCAGCAGGTAATTTTCCTTTCTTACGTATTGGAACGAATCCTCTGTCAAGTCTATGTGCAAGTATTGACCCTATTATGAATCCACGGGATTCTATTCCTGCAACTACATCTATCTGTTTATCCTTGTATCTCTCTAATAATAATTCTATCGTGTGATTGAATGTTGGTGCATCCTGCAATAATGTTGTTATATCTCTAAACATTATTCCTGGCTTAGGCCAATTTGGGATTGTTCTTATCCTTGATTTTATTCTCTCATTCATTTTTCACCTTCGGTATGACATGAATCAATAATCTTGTAACCTTATCGACGTTCTCTGCGAATATCTTCAATATTGCTTCCCAAGTCACTGGTTCTTCGTCTTCTTTCCAGCAATCATAATCCGTACTCATTGCGATGACTGCATATGGAATTCCAAGTTCATTTGCAAATATAGCTTCTGGGGCGATACTCATGTTTATTATATCTGCGCCCAACTGTCTAAACATCCTGCTTTCTGCTCTCGTAGAAAATCTTGGACCTTCTATTGTAACAACAGTTCCTTTGGTGTGATGCTTGATTCCTAATTCTTTGCATTCATCATTCAATAATTTCCTAAGATTCTTATCGAATGGATCGGCCATAGGCGTGTGCGCCGGATGATGCGGCTCAAATGTGTCATGGAATGATACTGTCCTAAGTCTGGTAAAGTCGATGAATTGATCCACAATTACCATATCTCCACGACCAATCTCTTCTCTCAGACTTCCTACTGCGGTCGTTGCTATTATGTGTGTGCATCCAGCATCTTTTAGTGCCTGGATATTTGCACGATTATTCACCTGCGTCGGTGGGATAGTATGTTCTCGTCCATGTCTTGCGAGCAATACAACATCTACTCCATGTATCTTTCCGACTTTCAATTGGCTGCTAGGTTTGCCATAAGGTGTATCAACATCGATATCTCGCGATTCCTCGAGTATCTTAGGATTATCTAATCCTGACCCGCCTATTATTCCAATCTTTATTTGCATCTGGCTCATTTTTGTTTATTTATAGATACATTATTCTCATACCATTCTATGGATTTGCTTATACCTTCGATCACATCCGTCTCGGGCTTGTATCCTATGGCTTTTATCCTGCTTATGTCTGCAGTATATCTTAGGACTTCACCAGTCCTCTTCTCTTTCAATATAATGTTGATTTTTGGATTCAATTTTTTCTTGATCAATTCTGCAATACTAAGTATTGTGGTCCCTTTACCAAATGCTATATTTATTGTATCATTTTTTATTTTGTCAAAATTCTCTACGCATAACATTATGCCTTTGATATTATCATCGATATAAGTGAAATCCAGGCTTTTATCCTTGCCGAATACTGTCAAATCTTTTCCTTGTTTTGCAAGTCTGATGAATTGTGGGATGACTCGGTTGCTGTCATCATACATGCCATAGACGTTTGAGAATCTGAATATCACGAATTCTATATTATAACAATTCTTGTATGATCTCGTCAATACTTCACCGCCGAATTTTGATGCGCTGTATGGGCTTTCACAATTGACGATATTTGCTTCATCCTCTTTCAAAACAGTCTTGGCGGTATTACCATATACTTCTCTTGATGATGCAAACATGAACTTCTTTATATTCGACTTTCTTGCGAACTCCAGCGTGTTATATACTGTTATGAAATTATCAAATGCCAGATCAGGATTGACGACTGAATCATAGACCATCGCATTTGCTGCAAGATGTATGACTACATCATGATCCTTTGGGACCTTATCAAATGTCTTCTTATCCCTTAGATCTCCGATTATGGTTATCTTATCTATATTCCTATTCCATTTATTGTGTTTCCAATCGACTCCCGTGACCTTATAACCTTTCGCCAATAATTTTTCGCATAGTCTGGTTCCGATTGTACCGCTGCTTCCAGTGACTAGAATCTTATTAATATTTTCGCTTGGTATCTTATCCAATCTCCTCTCATTCATCCTTCCAACTCCTTGCACGCCTTGTCATATTGTTCCTTGTTAGGCGCTTTGCCATGCCACTCTGAAGTATTCTCCATGAAACTTACACCCTTGCCTTTGACAGTATTCGCGAGTATGATTACGTTCTTTTTATTGTCGCTGAGAACTTTAGCATAATTATATGTATTCAACACTTCATTGATATCGTGACCATTGACTTCTAAGACTTCGTAACCAAATGCCTTGAACTTAGCGTTCAATGGTTCAAGATTCTTTATCTCGAGGTTAGAACCATCGAGCTGCACCTTATTATGATCGACTATTATTATGATGTTACTAAGATTATATTTCTGTATTGTAGCTAGCGATTCCCATACCTGTCCCTCATCGAGTTCGCCATCGCCAAGCATACAATATATCTTAGCCGGAATATTCTCCAGCTTCAATGCCAATGCTTTTCCAGCACTGATAGATAATCCTTGACCTAGGCTACCGCTTGTAGTCTCCATAAGCGGAAACTTGCTCTTATCAGGATGTCCTTGCAGTTTAGAATTTAATTTACGGAAATTCTCAAGTTCAGATACGTCAAAATATCCGCATCTGGCGAGTACACTATAATATACTGGCGTACAATGACCTTTGCTTAAAATAAATCTATCCCTGTTCTTATCTTCAGGATTCTTTGGATCATGATGCATCACATTAAAGAATAACGTGACCAATAACTCTGTTGCAGAAAATGAACCACCGATGTGACCGCTGCCTGCAGTGTATACCATTGATAGAATATCCTGCCGAACATCCCTGCACAACCCACCCAACATATTAACATCCTCAATTCTTTGCATATGTTGATTGGATGAAATGACGGTTTATATATTTAGTGGAAATATTATGTTTCATATTTCATTCCAACGTACATCTCATCATACTTGCACAATATTTAAAAACTCTGAGCCCAAAGATGTAATGATGCTTTTAGGTATAATCGGCTCTGGAAATTTTGGAACAGCATTGGCGAAAGTATTATCAGAATATCATAATATATTATTGTATGATATTGATGATAAGGTAGTTGAGGAGATAAATTCAAAGCATACTAATAGCAGATATATGCCTGACGTCAAGCTGAATAATAATATTTCTGCATCCACAGATATAGCCAGCATGCATTACGTTGATTTAATAATATTTTCAGTACCGTCAAAATTCATGAAGGATGCATGTCTAAAACTCAAGCCGCATTACAAGAATCAGATAATAATATCTGTGACCAAAGGATTATCGCCTGAAGGAAATGTGATGACCGATATCATAGAACAGAATTTGAAATGTGATTCTTCAAAAGTGTTGGCATTATCAGGTCCATGTATCGCTGGAGAGATGGCTTGCGGAAAGCCGACGATGGTCATGTTAGGAGGAAAGAAGAGTGTCGCATCACAGGCCCAGAAAATTATTGAATCAGAAAATTTCTTGATAAAAGTTACCACAGACAAGAAAGGTATACAATTGTTAGGATTCTACAAGAATATCATTGCGATACTAGTAGGAATATGCGAAGGATTAGAACTAGGAAAAAATTTTGAATCATCACTCATGACTCGCGCATATAACGAATTTTATCATCTTAATGCTACGATAAATATCAAGAGGCACACATTCGTAAGTCCGGCTGGTCTAGGAGACTTGTATGTGACAGCGATGTCTCCACATTCCAGGAATAGGACTTTCGGTCATATGATAGGATTAGGATTGACGATGGATGAAGCTAAAACAAAGATCGGTCAGACGATTGAAGGCTACGAAAATCTATTATTATTGAATGGCATGAAGAACAAGAAGTACATCGATAAGGAACTCATAAAGATATTGATGGAGATAATCCATGATAAGATGGATAAGGAACAGATAAAAGATCTGCTCTTGAAATATCTATACAATTATAGGAAGAATCATCTCGAAGAATTGATATTCCCGATGCAGATGCCGTAACGCTTTAAATTTTAAGCAGCTCTTTGATAAATGTTGACTAAGACAAGATGTGTACCGTCATAGCGTCTGAATCTTTCTTCAAATTCAGATTCAGAAATTTTATCAGGAGAATTCATTGCATATTCCAAAGCCATATGCTTTGATATAAATGGATTGACCTCAACTGGGTGTGCACCTTTGGTGTATGCCGGTTTTATCAATATATCAGAAATTTGCTTGTACAAGGGTTTGTCTAGATATGGATCAATTATTCCAAATATTGCATCATATTTTTTGAAAATGAATTCTTTTTCCTCTGGAAGAATATTGTTCCCATTTTTATCGGATATATTGTTCATTACTTCAAGTTCTAATGCAGAAAATCTGACTCTATCATCTTTATGATACTTTTGTTCCATAATATACTATATGATCTTTCTCTTTATAAAGATTTCGATATGATACTACCTGATAGTTGTTAATAATCTGCTAAAACCTGTTAAAAATAATGAAGAAACAATTTTTAATTAAGTCTTATTCGTCTTCAGCGAACTTCTTGATTGCGCAAAGAATTGTTATTCTTGCGCCCTAAAAGATTTCTATTCCTGCTCCGAGAAATCTTTTATGGCATCATAATGCTCTACGATCAATTTTGCCTTTGCCTTTCCGAACTGGAATGGATATTGATCAGTGTCATCTTTCTTCAATATAATCATCTTATGTCCCTTGAATTCTCCGTACTCTACACCCATTGTTTCACCTTGTAAATTTTTCATTAAGAATTGACAATCAGCTTTTAAAGTTAATTGAAGTTGATGATGCTGATTGAGTGTTCAGTATCTGTGAAGTTCCGTAAAGTTTAAATATACAATTTACAATTTATGATATAAAGATTGTTATGCATTAAGAACATTAAGAGAAGGTGATGTTATGAATAAAATTATCATTATGGTTTTGGGTTTAGTCCTTGTGTCATTATTTATTGTCGGATGCAGCAAAACTACTGATACGTCAGATACAAGTAAAACTGCCAATCAGGCGCCAGTCGATGTTCCACCAGAACCTCCAGCAATAGGCGCAATACAGACAGATGCACCAGCAGCTCCAGCAGGCGCAAGTGGTGGAGGATAAATTCCTCTAATTTATTTTTTTATCAGAATTCTTCCATAAATCTTCAAATATCGCTTTGAGATTCTTGGCTAATTTTTCATTCTCCACAAATATTATCCCGCCGAACATCAACGGATCATCATAGACTATCTTTATCATGACTTTCTTATTGTCTACAATATCTATCCTGTACATATCATTTGATGTCCTGCGGATCTCGAATTTATCTTTCGGAAGTCTAGATAGATTTTGCGGTATCTGTGTATCCTTATGATATAATGCACGAAATTTTACACCACGACGGATTGCATACTTTATGGCATTTTCCCACTCGTCCTTATTTTGACGGTTCATATTGGGCTTATGTTTAGAATTCAGTATTTGGCAGACTTCTTTTTTTGCATCATTGAAAACTTTGAGTTGTATCTCTCTATTCTCTGAAGTGCTTGCCCCTACCTTGAAGAAATATTCTTGATTATCTGCAGGGAGCGTGCTCACAAGCGTTCTCGCTCTTGATACAATCTCTTCATCTTTAGCCTGTTTCTGCTCTATCAATGTTGAGATAATTTTCGCAGGATTCTCCACATAGAAATTTTTAGGTCTGCTATTCGACTGTGTTATTATACCCCTTTTAGAGAGTGATTTTAACACACTATATATCTTACCGGGAGGTATGCCTGAATTTTTTATGATACCTTTGACATTCAATCGTTCTCTAATAATGACTTCCAATGCCTTATTCTCATAATAATTCAATCCAAATTCTTGAAACATGATTTCACCTTAAATTACACTCTATACAGGTGTGAAAAGTTAGGAATAGTATATAAATGTTGCTGGATTTATGGTTGATATGGATGCAATAAAATTATTACAATGGAAACTAGAGAATGAACGCGCGGCAGAGCAAGTCGAAGATAAGGAATCGATTAATCCTGAGCTAAGGAAAAAAGATTTGTATACCATTGATTATATCATTCCAGCATGTATTGCGAGTCCCGCTGACAAGTATGTTGACAGACCCGGTCCTTTCGCAGATAAAATTAACGGTCTATCCAAGCAGATGGATGAAATAATCCTAGAACAGGGTAGTTCCATATTGGAAGAATTGGCTCCATTTATAGATGAAGGAGTAATCACAATGATACACTGGAACAAATCCTACAGGATGCTGAATTGCATCATTGAACAGAACATACATTCGGCGAATGCTTATATAAACGATACAAAATATGATTTATTCTATAAAGTGTCGATAATGGGTAAAAAGCGTCCTGTAAATAATGCAGTGAAAATCTTGAGAGATGATAATATGAGTCCTGACCCTTTCACAAACAAGCTCATGAAACCAGTTATCAAGCGATATGAAAATCCGGGTGATCTTCGTCCTAACGATTACACATCGATATCTGAATTGGTTGAGAAATTAACACTAATTGCTACGATGGGCTATAAAGGGAATAAGAAAACAGATTGGGAGTGGTTGTGATGGACAAGCAGGAATCATTATTTGACAAGGTGAAGGATAAGGATCCGAGATTAAGCGGCGATCCTGGAATAGTTCATGATATAGAGGATTATTTCAGGCAAGTAGAATTCTATCCTATAATCAGGAAGCAGATCCAGGCAATATTGGAGAATGTGCCCTCTGTATTCCCTTATGATTGGAAGAGCCCCCAAGGTTATGACGAATTAGACAACAATCAACGGAAAGCATATGTGGAGATAGCAAGGAAGGGGTTGTATAGCTGCCCTGGTCCTGTAATACAGAAAGTCATAGAATTGACCAATGCAAGCCTGCTTAAGAAATAGTTTCTTTTAATTTTTCCTGTCTCTTCTTGTGTACTCCGAATCCTATTTCATCATAATACTTTTTTAGCTGTCTAGTTCCGATATAAATCGACCACATATTCTCGCGTGTTGTTCGATAAGATATTTTACAATCATATCCTAACATCAAGAGTAATCGATGTATATATTCTATCTCTTTTCCGTTTCGCATCTCGATTCTAACATATCTCATACGATTATTATACACGGTTCCTTCGCCAATCATCATTCCACGAATGTATGCACAAGCTAAGCTTTTATCTTGAGAACACATTTTTTTGATTGTATTTTCTAGAGATAAAAACAAATCAATCAATATTGCAGAATCACAGCATAGTCTATATTTGATAATTTTATTATATTTATCCTCCGAAATTTTATGGCGTATTTTGAAGTCTGTATGTATTTCTCCATAATAATTTTTAGGTTTGATAATCATAATATATTTTTTCAATAATGGAAAATACTTGTCTAACCATGCAATCATATGGTTTATGACATTTATCTCTGAATTCGTAAATCGAAATTTTCTAGGTCTTTTAAGACCATTCGAACCATTATCTCCTTCTGCCAGATATAGTGCATATCCCTCTACAAAGAATTCATCAATGTCTATGTATCTAGACAAAATTATCTCTTTACTGGTATTTGAGCCTCTACAGAAGAATTTTGATATGTGATTAAAAACTTCATTCTCGTTTATATCTACATCTTTAGCAATTTGGATTAATCTGTCGAATTTGAAGTATTTATTTATCTTAAATTGGACTCTTAATGTTTGACGTTCAATATGTAGCTTCTCTTTGTTATACTCTGTTAGAGAACCATATTTTTGTATAATTTTATTTAAGATGTTTTTTCTAAAATTATCTTCTATTGCTACGTGAACCAAAGGATTATCTTTCAAGTATTGATATGTTTCGATTTTTGTTGAAGTCATTTTAATCTCATAAATCTTTTTGGATTAAAATTATGAAAACAAAAATAGAAATTAATATAGCTTTAAATATTCTGCGCGTCGATGTCCAGTGAAAATATAATAAAAAAGAAAAATATTATTGGTGCAATCCTAATTTTTTCTCAACCTCGAATACATTAAGAGTTGCCTTAATAACCGTATCCGCATTGAGTGATATACTGTCAATTCCACATTCAACAACGAACTGAGTCATTTCTGGATAATCCGAAACGCACTGTCCACATATACCGATCTTTCTATGGTATACTTTGCAGTCTGCAATGACTTTCTTGATTAATCTTTTTACTGCTTCATTTCTTTCATCATATATCGGTGCGACTATTTCCGAATCCCTGTCAAGACCGAGTGTCAATTGCGTCAAATCATTTGAACCGATTGAAAATCCGTCGAATATCTCAGCGAACTGGTCCGATACGATTACGTTTGCAGGTATCTCGCACATGACATACACTTCAAGGCCGTTCTCTCCTCTACGCAAGCCGTTCTTGTCCATCTCTGCCAATACTTGCTTGCCTTCTTTTACTGTCCTACAGAATGGTATCATCAATTTAAGATTAGTCAATCCAAATTCATTTCGAACCTTTAGCATTGCCTTACATTCTAATGCGAATCCATCCTTATATCCTGGCATGTAATATCTTGATGCGCCTCTCCAGCCGATCATTGGATTCTCTTCTTTTGGTTCAAATTTGGCGCCGCCTATAAGACCAGCATATTCGTTAGTCTTGAAATCTGAGAATCTTAGGATTACGTCCTTTGGATAGAATGCTGCTGCAATCATCGAAACGCCTTGTGCAAGTTTATCGATAAAGAATTGCACTTTATCAGTATATCCTACGCTTACATCATCGACTAATTTTTTATCATCCACAGATAATTCATCATAATGCAATAATGCTAATGGATGTACCTTGATGTATGATGTTACTATGAATTCTTCTCTTGCTAATCCTACACCATCGTTTGGAATGAAGCTTAGTTCGAATACTTCTTCAGGATTACCGACGTTCATCATTATCTTTGTCTTAGTCCTAGGCATGCTTTGCAAGTCTACTTTTTGTATCTCGAAATTTAATGCTCCATCATATACGAATCCTTCATCGCCTTCAGCGCAACTGACTGTGACTTGCTGTCCGACCTTGATTTTTTCTGTACCTTCAGCTGTTCCTACAACGCAAGGTATTCCAAGTTCTCTTGAGATTATTGCTGCATGACATGTTCTGCCTCCACGATTTGTGACTATCGCTGATGCAATCTTCATTATTGGTTCCCAATCTGGGTCGGTCATGTCAGTTATCAATACTTGTCCCTTCTTGAATTGTCCTATATCGTGTACATTCTTGATTACATTCGCTTCTCCAGCGCCTATCTTTGATCCTACGGACTTTCCTTTGATGATTAATGTTCCTTTCTGTTTCAATACGTATGTCTCAAGTACATTCTTGTTCTTCTGACTGATTACTGTTTCTGGTCTTGCCTGTACAATAAATAGTTCTCCTGATTGTCCATCCTTTGCCCATTCCATATCCATAGGTTTGAAGTGTCCTGCTTTCCATGAATAATGATCCTCGATTGCACATGCCCATCTTGCGAGTGTCAATGTTTCATCATTAGTCAAGCAAAATCTATTCCTATCTGCTGGCGGTACTGGAACATTTTTAGTCGTACTTTTTGCACCCTCATGTGTGTATACTAGTTTCATCTCTTTACTTCCAAGCTTCTGGCTTATTAATGGCTTGAATCCTTGCTTCAATGTCGGCTTGAATACGAAAAATTCATCCGGGTTTACTGAACCCTGCACAATATTCTCTCCAAGTCCCCATGATCCATTGATTAGTACTGCATCTTTGAATCCTGATTCTGTATCGATAGAGAACATTACTCCAGAACATGCCATGTCTGAACGTACCATCTTCTGTACACCGACGGAAAGTGCGATGCTGAAGTGGTCGAATTTCTTATCGACTCTGTATGAAATTGCTCTGTTTGTGAATAATGATGCGATACATTTCTTTACTGATTCCAATACTTGATGATCTCCTTGTATGTTCAAGTATGTCTCTTGTTGTCCAGCAAATGATGCATCAGGCAGATCTTCAGCAGTAGCTGAACTACGTATTGCAACATCGACATCTTTCCTGTCCTTATGATATGCACCACATAAATCTCTGTATGCTGATAATATTGCCGCTTTCAAGTCTTCTGGGAATTCTGCCTTCAATATTGTCTCTCGAACTTTCAGTCCTCTCTCAGCAAGATTCTTCATATCTGTAGTGTCCAAATCTTTCAATATGTTTCTGATATTATCCTTTATCTCTGCCTTCTCTAAGAAATATCTGTATGCGTGAGCTGTGATTGCAAAACCATTCGGGATTCTGATACCTTTTGGTGTGAGATTGCTGTACATCTCGCCGAGTGATGCATTCTTTCCACCGACGAATGCAACATCATCATTGCCTAGTTGATCGAACCATAGAATGAACATATTCGCCTTATCCACGCAAATCACCTTTTTTTAAACAGACTATCAATTATCGTATATATTAATCAGACCCGGAAGAAAAGTATCCTACAGATAAATACTCACCTCTTTTCCCCGAGTCTCTAATCGTAACTGGTAAAATTTCCCACTCGAAGTATATAAAGGTTTGTTATTATTGTATAGTAGAATTAGGGTAGTGCATAGAGCATGCATGATAAACTGAAATATAATAAAAATACATAAAAGAAATTATTCTTTTTTCACATGTCAGAACTCACGTTCTGAACATGATCAAACATTTTCAATGTTTGACATGCACTGTTTGTGTCGGGAATGCAAACTTGATGTGCGCCTTCTCGAATCTCTTTTTAATCTCGAGGTTGATTGCAGTCCTTGTTGAACCAATGACATCAGTAGATACTATCGTATATCCTCCTGCGATATTCAATGAAGATTCCTTGAATTCTGTGAATGCGACGAATGGTGCCGACTCAGGTCCCTGTACTACATTCTTGTTCTTCTCTAATATATCTTTTATTATCTCTATGGCCTCTTCAAGCTTTTCATTGCTTGTATTATACTCTAGGCCTACGTTGAATGTGAATCTCACTGATTTGTTGTTGCCGATGCTCAAGTTTTCTACTGCTGTTGTGGCAATAACATTGTTTGGTATGGTGACGAGTGTATCATTATATGTCTTTATGACTGTCGATCTCATCCCAATCTCTTTTATCGTACCCTCATATTTCTGATCTATTCGTACCCGATCTCCTATCTGGAACGGCTTGTCTGCGATTATTGCTAATCCACCAAAAAGATTTGATAGCAATGGCTGTGCTGCAAGCGCAAACGCTAAACCACCAATACCAAGACCTGCAATCAATGATGTAACATCATAACCCATATTCTTGATGATAAATATTACACCGACCAATATCACCAGTACTTTGAAGAATTTTCTTACGAACGGCAGTAAATGATCGTCAAGTGTAGATTTTGACTTTGCAGTCAATGGTGCCAGATAATGTTCTACAAGTACGTCTATGACCTTGTTGAGTGCCCAGATTATATCTATTACAATCAATATCATGACTACATTATCATGGATCTGCTGCCCTCTAGTACCGAATGATACGAAATTGGTGATGAGTTTGAAACCGACTATGAACAGTGCGAACACTGCAGGTTTCTCCAGGACTTCAATCAGAAGATCATCAATTATTGTTTCAGTCTTTTTAGCTAATTTTTTTAGTATGCTAACAACTATTGCGGAAAATAATTTACCTAAGCCGACAAATAGTAATATTATTGCTATCGCCAAGATATAATTTCTTATACTATTGCCAAATATTATTTGTTCAAGCATAGTATGATAGAAATTTAGTTCATTTTTAAAGATTGTGTATCATTAGTTAATGAAGAAAAACCCTTTTTAGAGAATCTACTTTAGAAAGCTAAATAAACTCGAACCACAATCTGTGGTGTATTGGTGATGGAAAGATGAAGATTAAGCCTGCTCGAAACATGATTCTAAGTAAGAAAAGTAAGAAGAACAAAAAAATGAACTGGCAGGCAGAAGTCATTATTTTTGCCGGCTTAATAATATTTGTTCTCATGATATTTTTTACAGTAAAAGCATACTATCATTATACTGAGTTAGAGAGTCACAGGAAATATTTCATGCAGCAAAATGCGCCTATCCAGGATTGGATGACTATCCGCTCGATAGTTCGGCAATATAATCTTACTGAGAGTGTAATCTATGAGGAGTTGAATGTAACTCCAGGCACCATTGTCGAAGAACTTGGTGTTGACGATTCAATATTGGTCGATAGGATGACAATCCAGACAATATGTGTAAAGAAACACTTGGACTGCAGCAGCGTGGTTAATAGATTGAACAGCATAAGAAAATGATACTATCTGCAATATTCGGAACAACGGTAATAAATTTAATCATCCTATTCGTAGTCGTATTCTTCTGTGCATTCGGAAGCAGTGGAGGAGCGATATGGCTTGTTGCTTCAGGAGCCGGTGCAAGCACCACGTACGAACTTATGCTTGTCATGATTGTAGGTGCATCAGCCGCAATCCTTGGAGATTTTTCCGCATATCTGATTGCAAGGAAATTCTCATTAAGGCTTCAAGTTTGGCTTAGGAAATTCAAGTTTTTCAGCAAGAATGAAGCTGAAGTGAAATCAAAATTCAATAGTTCAGAATTCTTTATATTGTTCTTTAGCCGTTTTTTCTTCCAAGAGATATGCGCCGCGGCAACATATATCAGCGGATTTTTGAGATTAAAGATTAGAAAATTCTTGATAGCGATTGTTCCAGGAGAATTGATATATGGAACGACTTTTCCATTAATTGGATTCTTGTTCAAAGAGACATGGATAGAATACACGACCATATTCAATGATGTCACCATACTCATACTGTTGGCAATTGTTGCATACTTCTTGATACGTTGGTCGATAAAATATTATAAGTCAAGAAAGAATAAGTGATATGTACCATAATGGTTATATCTATGAATCATACATAAAAATTTATCCCTATAGAAATCAGTTATCATCTTCTTTCAGTCTAAAATGATTATTGATTATTAACGCCACCAAAATGACTGATAACACGTGTCCTATTATCGCGGTTATCATTGAGAATATTTTGGCGGTTCCCATAGGACAGATATCGCCATAGCCTACAGTAAAGAGCATAGTTGTAAAATAAAGGAAGCTATGCGATCTTTGCGAATCTTGAGTAACCATTGATGGTGTAAAATGGTCGGAACATTTACCATATGTTATATATCCTGTTCTGCTTAATTCAATCAGATTTAGTACGGTTGATAATATTATGATTAATCCTATTAAAAAGACCACATAATATATTATTAGACCTTTTGAGTGCTTTGAAGAAAGTAGTTTAGTCATAGAGTGCCTGATAACGTATAACATAAGCAAAATTAGGTATGCTGCTAAGATGACGTGGACTATGGTCAAGGGAATCCTGATAGAAGAAATCTCGGCCGTATCTTCAAGTATAAAAATCAAGATGATATATATCACTACGAAAAAAATAAATTTAATCAGAGGCTTTTCAAATAGGAGTCTTTTGATCCAAGAATCTTTTCCGGTCTTTCGGGTTTCTTTCATAGTAGATTAATCTGAATTTCAAATGTTATTTATAATCATTTATTAGAATCATCATCTTCTGAGATGTCTCCTACAAGCTTGATGTTCTTGCTCTTCAAATATTCCCTCAATTCTTTTCTCGTAACGAATGTACCAGGATCCCACAAAGCAAGATATTTCTCGAGTATCTTCAAATCAGTCTTTTGTGCAGTAATATCCATCTCACCTGAGAATATGACGACCTTTTCATCGAAGTCAACGACACTTCTCTTCAATTCTAAGATTTCTTGGTTGAATCCCCTCAATTCTTTACCGAATGACCTTTCAGCATCAATCATGTTCTGGTCAGTCAATTGGATCTTCTTCCTCAAGTTGCCGTAACGCTCTTCAAGTATCCTTAATCTTCTATCCAAGTCAGATATGATGTTAGCTATTTGCGTATACTCAGCATTCTTGCTGTTATTGGCATCCTGCTGCTTGTCTTGTACCTCTGCATCGGCTACTCGCTCACCAATAGGAGGCTGTGAACCTTGCATTGATAAATCTTGCTCAACCATGACTTTCATCACGGTTAACGGATATATAAAGTTTATTGAGATTGTTTCGATATGTTTCGAAAATATTATAAATCCTACAGATAATTAATTTATTATGATTGAAGACATTATCGGGTTTGTTGCAGGTATCTTGACATCGATAAACATGATACCTCAAATAATCAAGTCTATAAAAACAAAAAAAGTTGAAGACGTCTCATTATGGATGTACATAATCTACGATATAGGTCTAGCATTATGGGTCACATATGGGGTCATGATTCTTAGCTATCCGATCATGGTAATGGATGGTATAGCATTTCTTTGTAGTCTATTAGTAACATACCTTAAGATAAGATATAACAGCAAATAATATTAGGGAATATTGTTTTTAGAAAAGATGGTGATTTAAAAAAGATGGTGAATCAGAAGTTAATAGATTGGATAAAGATCCAGGAATCTCAAGGTCATACACTGCAACAGATACATGACTATCTGATTCAAAAGGGTTACAATCCAAATCATATTAATGAAGCTTTAAATATCGTAACACAAGTATCAGCATCACCAAAAACAAATTTGTCAAAAGTCAATCTATCGCATAAAAAAACATCATCTTGGCTGATTTTAATCATGGTGATTGTAATACTTGCTATTATTGGTGGAGGAATATATTGGTTCATATCCCAAAACAATATGAGTATTGTAGGTCTCGATTGGTTTACTTCTCAAAACAAGGTAGGTACTGAACAAAACAAGACCGGTCCGGAAATCATCCAAGTGAAAGCCAGTTCGACCGATAATCTTACTGATTCAGAAGGGAATGCGGTAGGTGAGATGCAAACCAATATATCGGCAGATGTTGAAGTTACAAGCAGCTGTGGTGGGATGGATTGTTTCAAACAAAAATTCACAGAATGTAGGCCTGCAACAGTTACATCGAAACTCACGGATACTATAATTTATTATTATGAAATAATCGGTCCAAAAGATGGATTGTGTGAAGTAAAATCAAAGTTTACAGTCAATCCAAATCCGGAATGGGTCAATAAGGAAATGACTTGCGACTATGATAATTCAATAGACTTTGATAAAGCCATTCAGGATACGACCACATGTCAAGGACCACTCTATACGTTGATGACTGAGGGTTAATTCTGAACAAGATGATTGACAAAATTCTCTAAGTCTTTCTTTTACCATAAACTTTAAATACTGTATTATCGAGGTATTCTCTATTAGGGTTTAGTGGAGCAATATACTTTGATTGGTATGTTGATTTATAGAGGTGTGTGATGTTATTTGGCAGTCCTGATAGTTCTTATGATGTAGTCAAAGAGGGCGAGGATACTGTTCTTCGTATAGATTATGAGAATGCATTAGAGGTTCCTAGCCTTGAGGATTCTGAACAGTGCATGGCTGATACCATCGAGAAGTTGATGGCTAACAGGAATATCACTAAGATTATTTTTTCGCAAAAACGTGATTATGAGTACGATTACGCCCAGACAAGGATATTGCTTGAATTCTCTAAAGTTTATTCTAATATATTGAAACATAAAGCTGTATTTAATTATCGTTCAATAACTCTTGAAGAGATGCAACCGACAATCATGGCTCTCGCGACGCAGAAATATGCTGAATTGCAGAATGTGTTGTTTAATCTTATGAAAAAGGATCCTATCGGAGGATATGTCGAATTGAAGAGAGTATTGCGTAGGGAAAAGATTGAGTTGGATAAGAGTTTTGAAGAGTCATACACTTCTATGCTGGAAAGATTTATCCAGGTATTATCTTATTTGATTAAGCTGCTTGAATCGACTAAGTTGATTGATATGGCGTCAAAGCATGTCAGTGGGATGCAGCTCGGTGATAGGACGATATATCGTAGGATATTCACTCCGAATATCAAGCCTGATTTCATGTTCACAAAGATCATGGCTTCTTATCCTAAGAATGGTTCAGAGATTGATAGTTATAGTGTAAGAAATTCTGATATATTGATATTTCGGCTGGAGCATAATGTACAGAATTTGTATCATATCACTCCACCAGAATTCAAATTGCCTGAAGAGAAATATGAGATTCTGGATTTGGCAAGAAAGATAATGGCTGAACATCAGCCTGAAAGGCAAGAATTTGTTGACCCTGCAAGGATGAGGGAAGTATTCACAAACATAGGTAAGGATTTGATCGAAGAATTGGTCGAATACAAGAATATGAAACTTAAGCGTGCAGAGATTGATGAATTGGCTAGGATACTTGTAAGATACACTGTAGGGTTCGGCGTGATTGAGGCATTATTAGAGGATGAAAAGATTCAGGATATAACGATTAACAGTCCAATGGGTCAAGTGCCGATATTTATCGTGCATCAAGACCATGATTATTGCAGGACTAATCTTGTCCCGACAATCAGGGATGCAGATTCGTGGGCATCAAAACTTAGGATGATTTCCGGTAGGCCATTAGATGAGGCTAATCCAATTCTTGATACTGAAATATTGATTCCTGGTACAGCAAATGCGAGGGTCGGCGTCATAAGTTCTCCACTAAACCCGACAGGACTGGCGTATGCATTTAGAAGACACAGAGACAAACCGTGGACCTTCGCATTGTTTATCAAGAATGGTATGATGAATGCACAAGCCGCAGGCTTAATGAGTTTTCTGATTGATGGTTCTAGGACGATGCTTATCGCTGGTACTAGGAGCGCAGGTAAATCATCACTCCTTGGCGCTGTGATGGTTGAAGTCATGAGAAAGTATAGGATGATTACAATAGAAGATACTTTAGAATTGCCATCAGAATCATTGAGAAAGCTCGGATATAATATCCAACAGATGAAAGTTTCCAGTGCATTATCGAAAGGATCAAGCGAAGTGTCTGCTGAAGAAGGCATCAGGACGACATTGAGACTTGGGGATTCATGTCTGTTCATTGGTGAAGTAAGAAGTACTGAAGCAAAATCACTCTATGAAGCGATGCGTGTCGGTGCATTAGCAAACATTGTCGCTGGTACGATACACGGTGATAGTCCATATGGTGTATATGATAGGGTCGTCAATGATTTAGGTGTCCCAAAGACTAGTTTCAAGGCTACGGATATTATTGTAGTGGCTAATCCGATCAAATCTGCAGATGGTCTGCATAGATGGAGAAGAATTACGCAGATAACTGAAGTGAGAAAAAAATGGGAGAATGATCCTGTTGCAGAGAAAGGATTTGTCGATCTGATGAAATATAGTTCTAAGACAGATGCCTTGGAAGTCTCTGATGATTTGATGAATCAGGATAGTGATGTCATTAAATCCATTGCAGAAAATGTCAAGGAGTGGAGCGGCAATTGGGATGCTGTGTGGGATAATATAATGCTTAGGGCGAAGAATTATGAGACGCTGCTAGATTATTCCCAGAAGCTTAATGCTCCAGAATTATTGGAAGCAAAATTCGTAGTTGAGACTAATGATAAATTTCACATGATAACAGATAAGGTGAAGAATGAAGTAGGATCCATGGATAGCAAGCGTATATTTTTTGAATGGAATGAATGGTTGAAGAAATCGGCTAAAGAATATGCGCTATTGCATCAGCATAATGCTGCCCAAGAAAAATAATTTCATAAAAAAGAGAGATAAAAAAGAGGTTGAGTGTGGTCAGGTTTGATCCTTCGGATTTAAAGAATTTTGAACAGAAATATAAGGATAAGATAAAAAAGGAGTTTGATAGCTATAGTTCTAAGAAGTCAACCGCTTCAGGGTCTGCAACAGCATCTAAGACTGAAAGTAGGCAATATCAGGAATTCAAGAAACAGTGGCTGCCAAAAAATCTCAGCTTATACGAGAAAGCTTGTGAGTTCTCAGAAAAATTATTGAAGATAACGCCTGATGCTAAAGAAGCAGCGCAGATCAAAGAAGCAGTGGATATATGTCATCTTAATATTACTCCAGCAGGCGTAAAGAGTTTCGCATTTGTCGGTCCATTAGCGTTAATAATAGGTGTTACGTTGTTAAGTTTTCTGCCGATGGCATTCGATGCGAACGCTAATGCAGCATCATCGATGTTCTTTGTGATATTTGCTGTAGTGATTGGAGCGATATTATATATTCCATTGAATAATCTGCCACAATTCTTGGCTAGTAATTGGCGTATGAAAGCAAGCAATCAGATGGTTTTGTCAGTATTCTACATGGTAACATATATGAGGCACACTAGCAATCTCGAGAATGCGATTGATTTTGCTGCTGAACATCTTCCACCACCGTTAAGCCTGGATTTCAAGAAGATAATATGGGATGTCGAGACGCAGAAATATAGGAATATCAAGGAAAGTTTAGATGCGTATCTTGAATCATGGAAGAGAGACAGTATGGAGTTTGTTGAATCAGTGCATCTGATTGAATCATCATTATATGAAAATTCTGATTCCAGGAGATTGAATTCTTTAGAGAAAGCGTTGACGTTGATACTTGATGAGACTTATGAGAAGATGTTGCATTATGCGCATAATCTTCAGGGACCGTTGACCATGCTAAACATGTTAGGTATAGTGTTGCCTATACTTGGCCTTGTGATATTGCCGTTGGTTGTTAGTTTCATGGATCAGGTCAAATGGTATCATCTGTTTGCATTGTATAATGTCGCGTTGCCTATAGGCGTATTGTATCTGAGTAGATCAATCCTCCGTACTAGGCCGACAGGATATGGTGATACTGATATTTCAGAAAATAATCCTGAATTGAAGAAACATCGTAATATATTGATCAAGTTAGGTAATACAGAATATCAATTCCATCCAGGATTTATTGCAGTGTTTGTATTTTCAATACTCTTGATAATAGGTATAAGTCCTATGGTCATACATATGTTGGCTCCGGATTTTGATGTTGCGATAACAGATAATTATGATGTGGCAGTCATACGAGGACCTGTCGATTGTACTACTTACACTCCTCCGGATGCCGTGATGAAATTTTATTTCTTAGGATACAAATGTAACACTAAGACTCATGATGTGGCGGGACCATTCGGAGTAGGCGCAGCCATATTGAGTCTATTCATACCACTCGCATTCGGTATCGGTCTTGGATTGTATTTCAAATTGCGATCACAGAATGTCATCAAGATAAGGGATGAGTCGAAGAAATTAGAACAAGAATTTGCCGGAGCATTATTCCAGCTCGGTAATAGGATTGGTGATGGATTACCAGTCGAGATTGCCTTCTCTAAAGTAGCTGATATCATGAATGGTACCACAAGTGGAAAATTTTTTGAATTGGTCAGCATCAATATAACTAAGCTTGGCATGAGTGTCGATGAAGCCATATTCGACAAGAAACGTGGAGCATTAGTCTATTATCCTAGTAGCCTGATTGAGAGTTCTATGAAGGTTCTGGTAGAGAGCAGCAGAAAAGGTCCATTGGTTGCGTCACAGGCCTTGATCAATGTCTCGGAATATATCAAACAGATACATCGTGTCGATGAAAGATTGAAGGATCTGATGGCTGATACGATAAGTAGCTTGCAATCACAGATATCTTTCCTTACACCGGCAATCTCTGGAATAGTCATCGGTATAACATCTATGATTACTGGAATAATAAGCAATCTGTCTGACAATATGCAGAAACTGAGCGCCGGCCTCGATTCAAGCGGTGGCAGCAGTACGGGTGGCTTGGGTGGTATAGATATAAACATGTTCGGACTAGGCATCCCGACATTCTATTTCCAGATAATTGTAGGATTATATGTCATTCAGATAATATATATAATGACTATATTGGTCAATGGTATAAGGAATGGTTCTGATAGTCTCTCTGAACGATACATGTTAGGCAATAATCTTATTACGAGTACAGCATTATATTTCACGATTGCATTGATAGTTATGTTGATATTCAATATAGTTGCATCATTTGTCACAGGGACGTTTGGTGCGACGACGGCAGCGACTGGATAGATAATTATTCTTTAATGAACCTATAATAGGAACAGAATTAATTCTATAGAAGTATTAAATAAAAAATAAAAATTGATTTATTTATTCTTCGTATATATTGCCTTGCAATGTACACATGGCTTATGATCATGCGAACATCTATGTGTGCAGCAACCTAAATGTACGAATCCTTTTTGGTGGTCGCATAGAAGTACTTGATCCGGACTTTTCTCAAAATCCCCGCTACAAATCTTACAATTATCCATATTCCTCACCTTTTTTTTAATAAAAATTATATTATACTACTACTTGGACACGACCATTTTTAAAGTTTGTGGTAAGAAGTGGGATTTTTATGAACTAGAGAAGCTATAAGGATTAGGATAGATTTTTCAGTCTGAAAGATTTAGTGTCATAACATTTTTTCAGAAATGTTACGATATATATTGTTATGACTACAGAGAACCCTTCAGCAAACGTCATGCTTAGTGGTATTCCTAGTATCGTGTAGTTATAAAATGCAGGATAGGAATAATATCCTTGGACGAATGATATTATATCAAAACAGAATCCGAACAGCATGCCACCGATAAAATATGCGTAATATCTTACCTTGTTTTTCACACTGAATTGTATTAGTAAGTATGCTAACAATAATATCGCGAACAGTATCTGCCAGCAGCTTTCAGCGTTCATATTTATCACCGAAAAATTTTCCGAAGAAATAACATAATGTAAGATATGGCATATAGAGCAACCACGTATATAATGATATGAGCGGTATCTTAGGCTCCGAATAATAATTCCAGAATCCTAAGTATGTCGTGAATGTTTCAAAGATGAATGCAAGAATCAATCCGATGCCGATCAGCCACGCGTATTCTTTGATCCTCTTCTTATCTACATATAATACTACTGCCATTATTATCATGCTGATAACAAAGAATACTATGTGTTCCATTACTCTCAAATACGGCTCTTATATATTTAAAGTTTATGTTTGATGTAACGAAAGAAGATGTAAAAATATTATTATGCATTCTTATCTTACGCTAGTCTTAATCCATTAGTGACTTTTCGTTCCGGGTGTATTAATATTACATCACCATTCTCGGTAATAATCCCTGTTGTTAATACTTCCGAAATATAATTGCCAATCTGCTTCGGAGGAAAATTGGTCACGCAAAGGATTTGTTTTCCAATAAGATGTTCTTTAGTGTATAACTTAGTTATCTGGGCACTAGATTTTTTTATTCCTATTGGTCCAAGATCTATCAATAATTTGTATGCGGGTTTTTTCGCTTCAGGAAAATCATCAACTCTTATTATTGTCCCTACACGCAACTCGACATTCTCAAAATCCTTCCAAGATATTATCTTCATATAATCATTAAGCATCATGACTTTATAAAATTATTTATAAAAGAAACAGCACTTTTATGAATATAATTTTTGAATCAAATCATTTCTTAATCGGCTACTTTATATGCTAGACACGTATTCTTAATGAAACTCATGTATAATAAGTCTTTATTATCGAGAAAAAGCAATTGACAAAAACAATAACAGAACCCAAAGATGAATCTGATGTATATTGTAAGCATTGTCATAAAAAAATAGCTACAGCTCACATACTAGGTCTTTCACTTATATGTCCGTCCTGTCACAAACCTTATTTGTAATTATTCAAATGGTTCGTTTCATTTCAAAATATTTCTTGTTATGGACGCAGAATATTTTATTGTCTTTTATCCATTTCTGCTTTTCATTCTTCAAGAATTTTCTTAATCCATTTTCTTTGATGAACTCCAGATTATGAATCATGCTCATCGCGTATTTGCTTTTGTATCTTTTGTCAAGATGCTTTAGTCTTTGACAAGGATATTTTTCACATATATTAGAACAATATTTCAGGTCGTTGTCTTTTAATATTTTACAATTCTTTATGATACATCCTGTCCTTGTCTTTGGCTTATCGTCAATGCAAATTCTGCATCCAGGACATTTATTCTTTTCTCTAAGATGAGCAATACATAGATTGCAATTCATGCCGCATGGAGCGATTAAGGAGGGGTTCATTTATTTCTTATGCCTTTCTTTTTCATCTCTTCTTCTAATTTTTTAGGAAATCCTCGTCTGCAAGAACAATTTTTATTATGATTAATGTGCCATTTCACTTTCTCCTCAAAAGACGCATTTTTAGGCATCCTGTTATTCAAATGCCATACTTTATTTATTGACATAATTTCACCTCAGTAGAGATTTTAATAATATTATTTATAGTGTACTATATTTATAAATTTATTTAGGATTAGAAAGTTTATGGGACGACTGAGATTTGAACTCAGGACATCTACGGCTTCAGCGTAGCGCTCTCCCAGGCTGAGCTATCGTCCCATATGCCTGTATTAAAAAGATTAATTGTTCATTTAAATAGGTTATGATTTTAATATAGAAATTTTTATAAATTAATGCATTTTTCTCATAATCATGGCAAACGTATATCATTCAAACTTATTGGACGAGAAGTTTATGGGACGACTGAGATCTGAACTATCAACCACATTCAAAGGCTGCAAGCGTATCGCTATAAAATTGCATTTCGGCGAGCCTGGCAACGATAAGGCTTTCACGCCGAAGGATATCGAACCGATTGTCAAATTACTTGAAGAATTGAAATTCAATTATTTCTTATATGATTCTAGCGTAAATTATGGTGGACAAAGAGCAAAGCCAGAATCGCATAAAATTTATGCCGAGTCGAAGGGATTCAAGAATGTTCAGACTGGTGATGATTATATTGATGTAAAGGGTGAACATTTTACGTATCAGGTATGTTCAAAACTGACAGAAGCTGATGCGGTCATAATACTGACTCACGTCAAGGGTCATGTCTGTACAGGTTTTGGAGGAGCAATAAAGAATCTTGGCATGGGCGCTTTAACTGGTAAAACAAAAGGAGATATCCATAATGGCGGCAAGCCCGTATTTAGTGGTGATTGTATCCATTGTAGTATCTGCGTAAAGAATTGTCCTATCAATGGGATGGTATTGGATCCTAATAAAAAGTATCCTGTAGTCAAGATGTGTTTTGGCTGCTCTAATTGTGCATACGTCTGCCCAAATCACGTAATTTCTACCAAGGTTGCATCATTTGATATACTTCTGGCCGAAGGAGCATATGCTGCACAATCGAAGTTCAAGAAGTATTATTATATTTCTATGGTGAATAATATCGCCAGACAATGCGATTGCATGTCAAATCCTGGTGCAGTAATTGCAAAAGATGAAGGCTGGCTCGCAAGTCCTGATGGTGTGGCGATAGATCAAGCATCATATGATATCATCGTTAAGAACGACGGTGAAGTATTCTTGAAGAATAACAAGAAGAAGGGTCATCATCAGCTTGAGGTTGCAGAGAAATTAGGTATGGGAAAACGTAAGTATGTGTTGAAAGAATTATGAATCAATAAAATCACATTCATTGACGAGCCTTTTAGTTATCTGGAATGTCTTAAGTTCGGGTTCATCTTTTAGCGCAAACAAAATCTCTATACTTCTGACAAGGATCATTATAGAGAATAATTTATCATTGAATATTTTTGTTTTCCTTAATTTATTCAAAAAGTATTTCGCTAGCTTCTTATCATGATATATGTCTATATATAGTGATGCGAGGTCGTGCATGGGGTTGTCTCTCTTTGCATGCTCAAGATCAATCATCGTCAGTTCTTTTCCATAATATTTGACATTTCCCAAGTGCAGATCTCCGTGTGAAAAACATTTTTTGGATTTTCTTATCAATGCCATATTATCTGTAATCAATCTATATTTTTCATCAAAGTTTTTTATTATGCCTAATCTTCCTAAGATTTTGGCGTGTTTGTAAAGGTCACGCGTATAATAGCCGTAGTCCGTCTTCGGTAGGAATGATGCGTCGATCTTTATGACTTTCCCTAAATATAACCTGAGAATCTTGTCTACATTGCTTTTTGATGCCTCTATATCTTTTAATTCTACAAACTCCAATATAAGCGTCCTTTTGTTAAAGTTTGCTAGCACGACTTTTGGCAGTTTTATAACTCGTATCTTCTTATAACATAATATCTCATGTTTGGCCTTTAATATATCCTCTTTTTCTCGACCTTTCCTTACTATGTATTCTTTGACGAAGAATTTAGATTTACCGATGTGGCCGATGAACAGTTTATTCTTGCTATTTATATCATAGCGTTCTATCTTATCGAATTTTGGATAAACATTAAAATTATTGTTCATTTCGTCATCCATAACGTATTTATACAAATTTTTCTTTTATTTATTATTTATACAGGACTTTGCTATTTTTCGTACACATTATCTTTATTACCTTGTCTACTGTCATGTTCTTGAATATTGGACAGGTTTTTTTCTCGAAATTTATTATCTGCTGGATCTTTTTTCTATCATTTTTTGCGACTCCAGCAAATATGTGATCAGGATATGTGTTACAGAAATCTGGTCTATCCTTGTTCCATGCGCTGCAATAATATTTCTTGCCTTTCTTCTGCAGCATGCAGCATGTCTTTTTCAATGTGATTGTCTTTATGTTTGAACCATCGTTGAATTTGAACGGCGTATCCTCTGCAACAACATCTTCGTCATACATCCACATGAATCTTATCGCCATGTCAAGGTTATCGGACCATGAGAATGTCTTGCAACAATTGGCGCATGTCTGGCATATTTCTGAATTCGATAATTTTGACCTATTTCCTCTGCTTACCATTTAACCTCTATCTCGTCATCCACTCTATCTCTTCTTTCTCTAACTTGAAATGTTCAGAATTTTTCTCGATAAACTTTTTATCGGAATTCTTGAATATCATCCTGATATATGGCATGTTTTTTATCGCTTCCTTAGTCGATGTGTGAGTTTTGTCAGCGATCTTCTCCGCAATCGCTTTTCGTTTAGCGTTCTTCTGGTTCGCAATCCATATCTTCAATATCCTATCTGACGGCTTATACGTTATTACTTCAGGATTTCTCTCTGTCTTGGATATTGCGATTCCTACGCTAAGTAGATTATAGATGTATACATAATACCTGTAGTATTGCCATCGACGTATCCTTCCGAAATATACATCAGCTAGCGATAGGTTCTCATACGCGTTAGCCAAATCTTCTGCCTTCGTGTATTCTTTTGACAGGTTCTCATCAAGCCACATGAATATCTTATCTATATCCTCTTCAACTCTATCATATGCGTTTATTGCTATATCAGGATTTGTTGTCTTGAATACTTTCAATAATGCATTTATTATTGTATCTTCACGCTCCCTGTCTGATGTCTCTTCAACATCTTTGCGTGTTATCTTCTTCTTCAGGCTGCTTACATTCTCTAGATCAGTCAATGCTGCTCTCATATCTCCTTGTGATGCACGTGCCAGATGGCTTATCGCGTCCTCATCAAATTCTATATGCTCTTTTTCGCAAATCTTTTTTAGATACGCTGCCTGTTCCAATGCGGATATTGCCTTATATTCTATCATTATAGAGTTCTTTCTGATATCACTGAATTTCTGTTCCCATGGATCGTTTGCAGTAAGTATTATGGGATATGGTGATTGTTCAATGAATTTGACTATAGAACTTACTCCGCCTCTATCGCTCGTCCCTGAAAGGCCATCTATCTCATCTATCAATATTATCTTTCCTTTGCCGAATAGCGACATCTGTTTTATCGCTGGCAATATCTTTGTTTCCAGGCCTTCAGTGTTCCGAACATCTGAAGCGTTGACTTCAATTATCTCTAGATCCAATTCATTTGCTAATGCATGTATCGTTGATGTCTTGCCGACACCAGATGGACCATATATCAATAATGCTTTACGGATCTTTCTAGAACCATACTCTGCAACCTTCTCCTTCAATTCTTTCAATGCCTTATCCTGACCGATTATATCCTTGGTAGTCTTTGGCTTATACTTATATGTGAAAGTCATAATGTTGGGATGGAAAAGGATTTTATAAAGTTATCTTAACAATTCCGGCATTCCTGAGCATTCATGGCTTTTTCTAATCAAAGGACTTAATCTTACATATTAGGAATAGTATACTTAAATTAGATAATCTTTATAAATACCTAATCTTACAAATTAAGAAAAGCCTTTGGTTTGGAACAGTTTGGGACATATTGTTTAGTATGAAATTGGGATATAGTCATAAAAATAGGAATGTACAAAACTATATAGATAGTGCTCTGAGTCAGGATCTTGATAAGAACAGTCTATCGAAGCTTTCTAAGGAAGAACTCATAAACATCATATTGTCAAAAGCTGATACGCAGGTTCCAGTCAGCATATTCTCGCAAGAACCGCCGCCGCTAGAATCACTGGTAAAATTCTTGATTGAAACAAAACATATGACAGTCAAGGATGTAGCATCAAGATTGAACAGGAATTTCAAGACAATATGGACGACGTATCACAATTCCAGATCAAAGAAGCTGAAATTAGAATATTCAGAACTGACAATACCATTGCAGACATTCTCTAAGATTAAATTCTCAATATTAGAATCTTTAACAGGATATCTTCTTGAAAAAGGTCTATCGATTTCTGAAATTTCAAGGTTACTGAATAAAGACATCAGGACAATATGGACTTGTCAATCAAGATTTATGGTAAAAAAGAAGACGATTAATGGAGGAAAAAAATGAAAGCGGAAAGGGAGAAAAATAGTGGCACAGATTGTGCAAATATTAGAAAAGAAAGTACGAAAGAAAAAAGCAGGTACGTAAATGACTGCGCAGAGAACTATAAAAAACCGGAATCAAAGTTCTTAAAGAAGTTTACCCTCCACTTCAGAACATGCATCCAAATAGCGTTAGCTCTCTTCCTATTGGCATTCTTATTGATTGTGTCCATCGGAGACGCATTGGCTATCCAGGATTTGATGCCACTTCAAGGAACTGCAGATAATGCCGGAATCCCGATAAATGGCGGAAACCTGCAAGTCACAATATGGAATCAATCCAGCGGCGGAACATTGATCTACAATTCATCAAACGATTATGATAATACCGTCAACAATGGAAGATTCGACGTGAATCTAGGCGACGGATCGCAATCGCTCGCATTAGAGTATGGAAAATATTATTACATGGGCATATCAGTAAATGGTCAGGCACTGAGTTTCAATGGGACGAATAGAAAGATATTCCAGGCAACTACTGGAAATGTTGATTGGTCGAAGTTGTCGAATGTCCCAAGCTACGTATTGACTAGTAATATTGTATCTTTGATCGGCAATTGGTCTGCTGATAAGTCTGGAGTATTGACTAATATAACTAATCTTAATACTACAGTTACTACACATACTAATGATATTTCTGGTATGAAAACAAATATCACTACTGTTAATGCTGCTACTAATGCTAAAGCAACGCCTGCTAATTGTCCATCAGGACAATTTGTCCAGAATACTACTACTGGAGGTGTTCAATGTGCAACGCCTGCATCTAGTGGTAATACCTCTACACAGATAATTGCAGCAGTGAATAATAGTGGAACATTGAATATATCTATCAATGCGTCCAATATATTGAATCCTACTTGGATTAGTAGTTATACTGAGACTGATCCTAAAGTTAATTCTGGGAATATTACTTCTTTAGGATTTAATACGACTGTATCATTGAAGACGTATTTTGATACTATATATGGTACTAGTTCGTTGACTATTGCTCAAGTATCGTCATCTATCGGTAATTGGTCTGCTGAAAGGAGCGGAATAACAACCAATATCACTAATCTGAATACTACTGTGGCTTCTCATACTAGTGATGTAAGCGGTATGAAAACCAATATCACAAACATAAATAATACTGTTACGACGAATAGTAATGATATTTCTGGTATGAAGACTAATATTACTGGTATCGATACTTCTGGTATTAGGACTAATGTGACTAATCTAGGAAACATTAATTCGTCTACAAATATAGAGTCTTTAGGTTTTAATACAACAGTCCATCTAAAATCTTATTTTGATACAATATATGTTGCTATTACTAATCTGGTTTCTATGGTAGGTAATTGGTCTGCTGATAAGTCTGGAGTATTGACTAATATAACTAATCTGAATAATACAATAACTACCAACACTAATGATATAAACGGTATGAAAACAAATATCACAAACATAAATAATACAGAGACGACAAACGCTAACGATATATCGGGTATTAAGACCAACATCACTAACTTGAATAGTTCGTTGACTATAGCAACTTCAGACATAACTAATTTGAAGAACGCTAATGTTACCGTCAATGGTTTGATAACTTCTATTGGGAATTATAGTGCTGATAGGACACAACTACAATCTAATCTGACTAATATCAATGCTACAGCTAATTCTAAAGCTGCAGTCGGTAATTGTGCAGTCGGACAAGTTATACAGAATATAACAACTTCAGGAGTCCAATGTGTGAATGGTCCGACACCAGCAACATATGAACCGCCAATGATCATATTGAGGAATGGTACATGGATCAGTCCTGCTACCACAGCTACTGCGGCGGGCGTAATATTGACTGTGACTAATACATTGAAAGCTGTACCATTGATTGTTGGTAAGAATGCGAGTGTAGATCAGATACAGTTCAGAGTAACAACCTTGGTTGCAACTTCAAATTGTACTGCAGGAATATATACAGATGATGGTAATGGATATCCGAGTACATTAGTGATTAATGGCTCTAAACAATCATGTACTCTTACAGGATTGAAAAATGATACACTTTCTTCCAGATATACACTTCAGCCAAATATCTTATACTGGGCAGTATTAGGATGCGGACTCGCACCGACGGTACAAGGTGTACCGATAGCAAGCATCTCTCCAGTTCTCGGTAGGACTGGAACGAACGATGCCAATTTCAATGTCGGATGGAATGTTGCATACACGTATAATGCTACTTCAGGAGCATTACCGGCATCATTCCCAGTCGGAGGAGCAATGGTCGCAAATGCAATAATGCCTATGATAGAATTGAGGGTGAGAACAGATTAGATGATAGTGATAGAGTCATGAAAATAATAAATAAAAAATAACAAAAAAATGTAACAATATTGAGCAATAAATATGTCGAATAATAAATATTTTGGACAGAGAAAGTCGAGAAAAGAGTCGATATCAGCAGAGTTGGTAGTATATTCGTCATACATATCGTTGCTGATATTGATGACTATAATACTGGCGAGTTTAACTCTAGCCATTACTGGCTCTGGTGGCGGCATTAATATTAATGCGATGACTGGAATGAGTTCATACGACGTTAGCGGTAGTTTAAACTCTAGAGGAATCTCAAGTAACATCGTAGGATTATATTCTGGAGGCACAATATTTGGTGGATTAGGAAATTATGGTGATCCATACGCAAATATGTTGAGTATAAGCGCATTATCTCCAGTACAAAATTCCGGAATAAACGGCAATTCAGTATACATAACTTTCAATATCAGTGGAAATTCTACCATCGTTAATTGTTCGCTATACCTGAATAATGCTTTGTATGGCGCACTTTATGGTCCGACTGCAGGAATCAATTCCATATTAGTTACAGGATTGACAAATTCGACATATCAGTGGAATGTATTATGCACTAACGGAACATATACGGTATCGACGGATAACATGACGTTCTCAGTAATACTGACAACTACATTCGATAATCAATCGACAGATCTATCCACGGTGAATATGCAGAACATAACCGATCTGACTTTATCCAAGACTGATGGAAAGATAGTGTTCGACACTACAGTAAATATCAGTGGTAGTGCAGACTTGGATTCTAATGTCATAATAACACATGATAGTATAACTATCAATTCTGCACAGCTACCATTCTTGAACAAGCCAGCAACATTGACAATGAATAGCGTACCTTATAGTAATGTCGCTATATTGAGGGACGGGGTTCAATGTATCGGATGCAGTATAATATCATTAAATTCAGGAACCCTAATATTTACTGTACCTGGATTCTCCACGTATACGATAACCGGCACTACTTCAATGAAAATATTCGACAGTTCAGATTTGAATCAAACATTCATCAACCAGTCAACAGGATTCTATGCAAATTATACGAATGCGACATCAGGACAACCAATAATAGGAACTTGTACGATATCCTTCGATTTAGGCGGATGGACTGCACCACAATCAATGTCATACAATGGTGGAACAGGATTATATGAATATTATAGGACATTCAATCAGAGTTTAAGTTCTCAATTCAATGTGAGTTGTGCACCTTCTGGCGCAGGGTTTGATTCAGTATCATTATTGGATGCCTTCACTATATCTGGAAATCCAACAACTTTCTCATCCCTAAAGATTGATGTAGGTCAATCATCCTCCATGAATATCAACCACAGTGCTGCAATCCTATATACTTCATCAGGAAATATAACTAGTTTATTCATTCACGGAGAATCTGTCACAAAATCTTGGCAAGGCTACTATGGTAACTTCACTGGAAGAGTTTTATTGGCTGATGTAAATAATAATTCATTATACGATTGGGATAATACTAACGTATTAGGAGAAATATATGCCAGCAGATCAAGTGTGATATCATGGAATTCAGTGCAATGTGCAAATCATGCTCAGCTTGTGAATGAGGATGTATTTATCAATGCAAATTCCACTGATGGCGATACGGTCGTCCAGACATTCTCCAACGCTACATCATTCAGCAGTTTCTATACAGGTAATGTATTAGTGGATAATTCAACCACTTGTTATGCGACAAACATGTATGATGATTCCGGACCTCAGAATAGTCATTTCTATGAGATATTATTGACGGATGGTACTAACATGATATATACAGGAATATTGGATACTAATGTGATAGGATTCGATACAAGTGCGCACGATTTCGAGATGATGGTAGGAGAAGATGGTCATAACAATAATAATCCTACAACATATTACTTCTTCGCAGAAGTAGGATAGGTCTGATTTCATAAATATATTTTTTTGAATTTAATTAAGTTAAAATCTTATGGTAGTTCTATTCGCCGATAATCTTTATAAGAATTCTTTTATTTCTCTGTCCATCAAACTCTCCATAGAATATCTGTTCCCATGGACCGAAATCCAGTTTACCATTAGTTATAGCTACTACGACTTCACGTCCCATTATTGTCCTCTTCAGATGAGCATCCGCATTCGTCTCACCTGTCCAATGATGTTTATAATCGGGTTTGTCTGGTGCTAATTCTTCTAACCATTTCATGAAGTCCTGATGTAATCCTGATTCATTATCGTTGATGAAGACTGATGATGTTATGTGCATAGTATTTACTAAGCATAAGCCTTCTTTCACCTTAGACTCTGCAACAGCGTCCTCCACTAATCCATTGATATTGACAATCTCTTTTTCCTTCTTAGTATTAATTGTCAAGTATTTGGTGTATGTTTTCATCTTAAGGCCTTTAATATTTTATTTGCTTTTTCGGTTCTACTCATAGCCAAATAACCTTCATATTCCACTCGTAATGGAAGCAATTTTATTTTCATACCTTCAAACTCATATGTTGTCGCTGTTTTAGTGTTTATTTTTTTCCATTTACCATTTAATTTGTGCGCTATTTCTGAAGCTATGTCCAGTTCCACTCCGTCAATAAGATATTTTCCCCAATATGATCTGATATTAAGTTCATCAGTCTGTACATATTTCAATTCTTTTGTAGTATATTTATCTAATAGTTTAGTTATCTTCTTCAGATCTTTCTTTTTGACCTGTATGTCAAGATCGTGTACTTCTATATCAATTCCCCGCATGACAAGTGCTGTACTTCCAGCTAAGATCCAATCAATGTTTTCATCCTTGAACAGTTTGTATAATTTCTTTAGCAAGGAAACGTGTTTTGGAGGAATCTTATATTTCATTTCAAACTCTCCAGATATTCTTTCTTCGTCTTAAATTTACCCATATGCGCAAGTTTTTCAATTGCCTTGTCGGTATTTGAACCATACTGTGCCGCCTTCTTTGGCCTTTCAGAATATTTTCCTAGATACGGCTCTCCAGCTTTTCGCAAAATCATCTTGGCACCAGTATTGTTTATCTTATATTTGATTGGTATCTTTAACGAGTATCTTACTAACTCTTCATCTAGGAATGGTGTGGTGAAACTGAAATTGAGCGCTTTCGGTATCGTGCTATCTCTGATCAGGTCACGCTGATACATTTTCAATAGTCCGTCGAAACATTCATCATTGTTAGGATTAAGTTTATGCCTCTCATAGCCTGCAAATATCTCCTCAGAGCCGAGGCCTGAAAAGAATATTTTTTCATGTTTAGAGATTGAATGTGCAGCAACTTCAACTGATCCTACGCCAACATTCACGACAGTGTTGACATACGCTGGCTGTAATATTTTTGAAGTCTTCTGGATTATCGCCTCTATCTCTTTAAATGTAAATACCTTGAATTTGAATTCATCATCATTCAACTTTAGATGCTTAGCAACCTGCTGTGCATATGATATATCCTCAGGATTTCTGAATTGTCCATCCTGAAAACCGACTGTATAGCAAGTAAAATTGGATTTCAATTTCTTGCATATAGCAGCTATATAACTAGAATCTAGTCCACCAGAAAAACATATACCGACACTATCAAGTCCTTCAACTCTCTGCTTGATTGCATCATCAACTAATCTTCTGACTTCTAGAGCAATCTTGGATTCAGGTTCTTTAAGTTCCGAGTCAGACCTGAAACTATTTATCATATCAATCCAACCCGTTTCCGGAATCAATCCGCCGTTCTTGATGAAGAATTCCTGTTTCATGAACTATACAAACGCTCGAGGATTTTTAAAGATTGCTACTTCCATAATAAAACTTTATAAACACTTATTTATTCTCGATATAGTTTTAGTTATAGGTGTATGATATGCAGGTCGGAATCGTTGGGAAAGCAAATACAGGAAAGAGCACATTCTTCAAGGCAGCAACATTGATGGACGTACTCATAGCTAATTATCCGTTTGCGACAATCAAGCCGAATCATGGTGTAGGATTTGTCAAGATTGATTGTACTGACACATTCTTCAATACTCAATGCAATCCACGTGAAGGGTTCTGTATTAATCATAAAAGATTCGTTCCAGTGGATGTAATTGATGTAGCAGGATTAGTCCCTGGTGCACATGAAGGTAAAGGTCTTGGAAATCAACTTCTAGATGATTTAAGACAGGCGCATGCATTGATACATGTCGTAGATTTTGCAGGTAGCACAAATGAACGTGGAGAACCGACAAGTCCAGGTACTAGAGATCCGTATGAAGATATCAAGTTCTTAGAGGAGGAGATTGATTATTGGTATCTCGGAATATTGAATAAGGGTTGGGAAAAGTTTGCAAGACAATTGCAGCAGGAGCATGCAGATCCATGCAAAGCGTTAGGAAAGCAATTGTCTGGATTAATGGTAACTGAAGAGATGGTTGACGATGTTGTTAAGAAATTAAATCTGCCTAAAGAACATGTGACGAATTGGACTGAAATAGACTTGATGAATATTGCTAGGGTATTAAGAAAGCTCACTAAGCCGATGGTCATAGTAGCTAACAAGATGGATATACCGATAGCTCAAGAGAATTATATTAAGATAAAGTTTGAACATCCGGAACTGACTATTGTACCATGCAGTGCAGAAGCAGAATTAGCATTGAAAGAAGCAGCAAAACATCAATTGATAAAATATGTTCCAGGTGACTCGGATTTCGAATTCGTCGATGAAAGTAAACTGACTGATAAACAGAAGTTTGCATTGAATTTCATCAGAGATAATATCTTAAAGAAAATTGGTTCGACTGGCGTTCAGACAGCGATAAATGTTGCAGTACTTGATGTGCTAAAATATATCGCGATATTCCCTGGTGGGATGAGCAAATTGACTGATCAATATGGTCGAGTATTGCCTGATTGTTTCTTGATGCCGCCAGGAACAACAGCATTGGATTTCGCATTCAGGTTGCATACAGATTTTGGTAAGAACTTCATCAAGGCGATAGATGTGAAGAGAAGACTTCCCGTCGGAAAGGATTATCCATTGAAACATCTCGATGTCGTTGAGATACATAGCGGGAAATAAAGTTTATAAATAATACAATCAATGATACAGGATGGATATAGCCGTCATAATTTCTATTTTGGTGCTGTTGGTCTGTTTGGCTTTGTTAATCTATTTAGTATATTATTCTAATAAAAAAAATTCTTTGAAAGTATATTATTGGCTGATATTGGCTGATATAGTGTATCTTGTGGCATATTTTTACGAAGCAGGTGGTAGAAATATCGCTGGGAATTTATATGTATATTGGGATATTTTATCATTGTTTATAATTGTATCATTTGCCAGCTTCGGACTAAGCATGCTTCTTGTTGATCAGGAAAAAAGATTTCAAGGCATGGCTTTTATATCTGTAAGATTAATGGTGATTGACACTATATTGACATATGGTTTTGTAGCTTTTGCAAATCCAGATCGTATCGCATCCGAGGGCAATACCTTAGTCAGCGTACTCATACATCATCCATTAACGTATTTTTTAGTGAAACTTTTACCTGCATGTATATTAATGCTTTACATATATTTTAATCGAGCATATAAGAAACCATTATTTTATTACCTATTTACAGCAATTTATTTGATTTATTTCTTAGCTTTGGTAATTAATTCGCAATTAGGCTATGATCCATTCAAGAAGTATATAACATTATTATATATTTTCTTATATAATATATTCGTAGTACTGATATACGCTACAGTAATCAATGTTAAACAAAGAAAACTAGAGACTGCTATTAATAATAAATAATTTACTCTCTATTTATTATGTTCCATAATAAGTATATTTTATAGCTCATCAAAACATTTCCAGCACTCTTTCTACTAATGGCATTCGTGCCCTGGATATGAACCATTTATTTACAATGCCTGTATATGTCCTGTACGCATAAGTTGTTTTACTTGTGGTATCGAAAATATGTTGTTTAGTGATTTCAGTCAGCATTCCTGTCAAAGCTTTTAGCTGATTTTTGGCTTCATATTCTGTAACATCAGCTCTTTCAGCGCTTTCTTTAACAGTAAATCTAGGATGGAATCTTTCACCATACTTATCCTGCAATTCTTTTGTTCTCTTATAGATTGCAGATAGGACAGGTATCTGCTCTTCGGTTATGTATTTACGGAATATGTCCATGCCTGAAAGCACTTTCATCAATGCCTCCTTGTTTTCTTCAGGAATATAGAATCCATCATATGGTTTGCGGTAACCGATGTCGTTCGGATTCCCTTCAGATATTCCTACTATTCCGTATAGTTCGCGCATCGTGCTCTTGCTTATATTTTCAGATAATACAAGATCGACTTGTAAGTTGTTTATATCTCTATAGAACATTGAGATTTTACCGTTCTTGCTGACCTCAGTGAAACTTCGCAATACTTCTATATCTCTTTCATTCAAAAATATATTATAGTATATCTTATTCTCTTCGCATATTATAGGGATTTGCCCTGCAGCTTTTGGTTTTATTGCACGCGTCCTAACGGTGTGTGCTGTCACATAATCTTTAAGTGTAGGAATTTTTTTCATTTCCTTTCCTGAAAATATTATCCTAGCATCCATGCGATAATCTTTTGCTCCTTGAGCGTATCCTTCAAGGATTTTTAGTGGATTTATACCTGTTCTCGTGAATCCCGGATTAAAATTATAGAATACATTTATCAATAATGCCTTCTGTCTATGTCCATAACGTATCCTGTTGATATGGTTTACATTCGCATAATTGATTATATCTAGATTCGTAATGTCTTGACTCTTATTTATTACCTGGCGTACAGCATTTAGATTATGTTTTTGGGCAGATAACATGTCCTTGTTTATCTCTTTTGAGGAATCAATTATTGCTTCGAGATTTTCCAATGATTCACATTGATTCTTGATCAATATGTCGTTTATTTCAAATTGTGCCCATTTCAAATCACTTTTATTACGTCTGATAAAGGTTATTCTTTCTTCTTCTTTTTGTTGTGATTCCGATGTATGAATTGCATTATATACTTGTTGCTCAAAGTACTGCTCTAGACTTTTCAAGTATACTTCTAGATTGCCTTTTATTACTATTGTACCTGCATGTTTATATGTATCTATGATTTTAGAAGAGTTCAATATGTTCCATTTATGATAAAACGTATTCATTTATGTTCAACAATCATATCTTTGAAAGATATATAAATCTTATTATTTTTACTATTAGAAAGTAGAATCTATGTATACTATTATATATATCATTTTATTATCTTCAACAACTCTTCAGCTTTATCGACTGAAAAATCTGATAACGCCTTGAATTCTGCGTTTGTAGCTCCCCATGTCACATAGATAGTCTTGGCTTTGATGGATTTTCCTGCCCATATGTCCTCTTCCTTATCGCCGATCATATAATCTGCGCCGCCAAGATTCTTTTTCGCCATCTCTACAACATCTTTTTTTGAATATTTCAAGTCCGGAGTGTTTGCATATACTTTTTCAAAATATATGTCCATGCCTAAGACTTTCAATGAATGTTTTATCAAGTCAGACCTCAATGTTGATGCAATAGCCAGCTTATGACCTTTGCCATGCAATTTCTTGATTACATCGAGCATCCCATCGTACAATGCTTTGCTGCCCATTTCATGTATTACGCCGATGTAATGTAGTTTGAATAGGTCAGTCATTATGATGGTCAATTCTTTATCGTCAGTTATTCCAGTATATTTAGAAATCGCTTGTTTATTTGACTTGTAATGATCATTATTTTTCATCGCCTGCTTCAACCATGATGGATCAGCAGTTTCTCCAAGAGTCTTGAGCCTTCTCATAGAAGCTTCTCTAGCTATATCAGGTTTAGCAATGGTTCCGTCCCAATCGAATATGATTTTACTCATCGGAACCTATCCTAATTTTCTCCATACGCATCTTTCAATATATTCTTATTACGTTCATGCTCGAATTTACTTCTGATTGGTTCGAGCAATTTATTTATTTCAATAGCAGCTCCTGCCTTCAAGTCCATAGGATGTAATTGTTTAGAAACGAATGCATCATGTAATTCTTGCTTATTCTTGAATCTTAATGGTCCGCCCCACTTTTCTGACCTATCTATGACGAACTCTTCACCTTTATCTTCCTTCTGAGTCATTATGATAGTTTCAGCAAATTCTAGTACACCATTTTCTGGATTACCTTCTTCACAGAATGCTCCCTTCAATTTATCCTTAATTGTCTTCTCATCATCAAGTAAGTCAATCTTAGAATTTACTATTGAACTCGACATCTTTCCTTCAGCAGTAAGTCCTCTGATAAATGGTATCATGAGTTCAACTCTGCTCCTATAACCAATCTGTGGCAAGAATTCTCGAGCAAAAACGAGTATTTTTCTTTGGTCTATAGCACCCATCTGTATATCAACATCCAGATATTCTTCATCTAATGCTTGCATGATTGGATATATCAATCCAGATAATTTAGGATTATCACCCATCTTTACGACTTCACTTGCTGCCCTTGTAGTGTCTCGAACGCTAGTCAATGAAGACATCTTTAGGACGTCCATCATATATTTTTTGTCTAATTGGAAATCAGAACCTTTGACCAACTCAAAATGTTTTAGATCTCCGCCCATCGCTTCAATCATCGCTGGAATCACAATCTCATAATATTTGTATCTCTTCTCCAGAAGGTCCCATGGAGTATTATCTAATGCGCCATGGATGTCAGCTAGTAGTACTTTGACTTTGAATCCTGCTTTAAGCATGTCAGCTAATTTCTGTACCCAAGCAAAATATCCTATATGCGGTCTGCCTGTGACGGAAGTGCCTAGATATATTGATGGATGTTTCTTCTCATCGAGGAGTTTCACAAGCTCTTCTTCTGTGATAATCTCCTGTGTATTTCTCTTGATTAACCTTAATCTATCGTTAGTGTCCATGACAATTGAATTTAATTATGGTTTTAATAGTTTGTGATTTTGGAGAGGATATGTTGGATTAGAATTATTTATATTTCTTATACAATGGACAGTTTAAACAACTAGCATCATTAGGTTTTGTCGGACAATCAGGAAATTGCGTCTCGCAATAATCTGCATTCCTTTTCTGTTCAAGAATCTTATCTAGTTCTTCTTCAGTAAATATATGATCCTTCTTTTTTACATTATCTTTGTTTGTGCTCATATTAATCAGAAAAATATTTGGTATATGTTATAACATATTACCATTTATGATACATGTAAACAACACTTCCTATAAGCACTATACCGAATAATACTCTGCCTAAGCCGCTTAAATCAACCGGAGCCGAATCATCAGCGACAACATTAGCTGTTATGCCGTTATTTCCATTGTCGGAAATTGCATTCGTGTTAGATACGCCTAAGCCCGGCTTAGTCAACATAAAGACTACAGCTACCACAGCAACCATACCAACAATCATAAGAATATACATTGGCGTCTTGTCTTCCATAATTTTCACCCTCATCAATTTTTGTTAACATTTATTTTATTAGATTATGCTTACGTAAATATTTAGTGTAAAGCTCAAATTCTTTTGAATTCTTGAATCTCTCAAGTTTGTCAGCAGGCAACTGTATTATCCAATTATGTAATCCATGCAATAATTGTCTCATCTCTTCATCATCCATTGTTATGTCAGGATTATCGCTCATTACAGCATCTTCATAAGGTTTTTCAGGCTGTTCAGGACGGTTCAATTTTTTAAAGAATTTCTGCAACACATTCTCATGTTCTTGTTCGATATCTTTTTCGACAGTCTTTTCAATCTTATCCACTTCAGCAATCTGTCCTTCCATGGATTCCAATTCTTGCTTATCCTCAGGCGCAATCTTCGCTTCTTCCTTCTCAGCTACCTGTTCGATGTCATGTTTAATTGCCACATCAATATCCTCATCGCTTCTAGGCTTGATATTGATAGCGTTATACTTTTTCCAGAATGGTTTATCCTTACGCTCATGTAAATACGATCCTAAATCCTTGTTTATCTCATCTTGACTCATATAAATCACCAATAATCAATAACTAATACTCACCCTCTTAATCTCTTAAGGAACTATCTTCTAAGGATATTTAAAGTTATTGATTTACCAGCACCTTTTTAGTAAAAAAAGCGCGTCAAAAACAAATAGGCTGCTTATGCAGCAAACGTTTATGTATTTATAGAATAAAATATTGGGACGCTCGGATTCTCCTGCACTGGACATTCAGTCGTAATGCTTAAATTCATTTAAACAATCTTAAGAGTGATTCAAATGAAATTTAAGCATAATATACTATTGTCCCAAAAAGATGTAGAAAAAGGATTAAAATTTCCAGAGGAGATGAGTCCTGAAATTGCTGAGATTATAGGAATTCATTTTGGCGATGGCTCGATGGGCAAGTATAAAACCACTTATAAGATAAGATATAGTTTTAATTTGAGAGACAAATTATATGTCGATTATGTGTCTTTATTATTCCTAAAAGTGTTCAATGTATTCATGAAACGTATAGAATTTTCGAATACGCACTGTATAGAATTATATTGTATATCAAAAAGTCTTTGTACGTTTTTTAATGAGATTCTATTGGTTCCTTATAGTCCAAAGAAAGATTTGAAAATTCCGGAATATATCATGAATAATCCTGAATATCTAAAGAGTTTTATCAGAGGATTGTTCGATACCGATGGATGCTTTGTGATTCAGAGGGATGGAAAATATTCATATCCTATGGTAAAAATATGCACGGGTTCTAGGTCTTTTGCTATTAATATAGATTTTGCTCTCAAGTCACTTAGCATGCAGTCCTATATTTCTAGAAAAAAGACAGGCTATGACATTGTTGTAAAGAGAAAAAAGTCGTATGAGATGTTTTTATCAATAATAAAACCCAAAAACACTAGAGGAAATAGATATGGGGATGCTGAGATTCGAACTCAGATTAATCGCTCTGGAGGCGATTGTTCTAGCCTAGTTATACTACATCCCCTAGATAATAATTGACTGATACTGCAGAATAAATGATTATTTATAAAAGTTATTATATAAGATGTAATTACTGATGTTTATGCAACGTCATCATCCTTGTCACATGATATCTCATACAACAGAGATTTGATCGATGGTATATTTGAAAAGTTTTCGTCCATTTTAACACTCGAGTTTACTTTAACAATGTCTTCTTTATTTCAGGAAATACTTTTTGATTGTATTCAGCTGTATCTTGTGAATTCGGAAGTCCTATCATCAATACTTGATCATATTGTGGACCATCAAATCCTCTACGTACAGCGTCAGCCTGTCCATAGCCGTTCCTCGCGCTATCAATAAATTCATAGAAATGTGCATTGGCTCTATTCTTCATGCTGCTGTTATCCCTGATGACTTTGATATCATCTTTTTCATCATTCATATAGACGTAATACTTGACACCATCAGTAGTCGTAATTGGTGCAGCATTGTTATTGCATGATTGTGCGAATAATGCAAATAATGGTATCAATAAGAATTCTAGTCCTTTGGATATTTTGTTTCTGTCCATCTTATTTTCTCGTCCTTTTCTTCTGCTTGACGAATATTGCTAAGAATATGAATACTAATAGTATTGCAAATATTGCTAAGTTGACATACCAGCAATATATGTTGTATAGTTCAGTCATTGATTTTCTTGGAACATTCCTTACTATCAATGTGAATTCTGGACTTGTAACTGTATCGCCCATTTTGTCTGTTGCGATTATTCTTGCCTTCTCAACACCGCTCCATCCAAGATTTGGATAGAATGTTATGCTATTTCCATTTATTACCGTTTTTATATTCTTTAAACCAACAGTATCATATTTCAATGTGCTATTTTCTGGACTATAGAAGAATTTGCTTACATCCAGTACATACTTGCCATCCTGTAACCATTCATATCTTAATCCGGTGTTATTAGTTGTCAAGTTGTATACTTGTGCTTCTGTCTTAGGTAATCCTACAGCAGTTATTACTAGTATCAATCCTACTAGGAATAGCACAATCAAGAATACTAATGCTGAAGTCTTAGTCTTGAACCTGTTCGAGAACTTGTATGGATAGTGTGGTCCTACTATTAGGAATATTATTATCAATAATATAGTTAGCAATATTGCAATCATCTCGTATAGGCTGAATTGCCTGCATGTGTTGCCGAATGCTAAATATTCGAATGTCTTTCTTATTACACTCTTGTCTTTCAATTGTACATGTATGTCTTGAGTATATTTTGCTCCGCTTGCTTCACGTACTGTCAATTTGCCTTGGTATATACTTTCATTTTTATTCCAACTATTGATATTCAATGCGATATTTCCTTTTTGTGATCTATTGACATTCAACAATATAACATTTTGTGCATCTACTATATCCGAGCCGCTCCATGATATGATATATGCATTATCTACAAGGCCGTTATTTTTTATCGGTATATTGATGATTGGAGTCTGATAATTTACTCTATACTCGCTCTTACTTATTGCTGTTGCGTGGCATGATTGTTCATCATAACTTTTTATGTATACGTCAGCATATTCGCTTATGCCGATTCCTGATGTTACCTTCAATTTTATATCGTAATCCTCATTTGTTGCTGGACCAGTAATCAATAATCTTGTCATGTCGCTAGTGCCAGGTTGCAATGTCATGCTTGTCTTGGATAATTTTATAGTTGAAGGAACATTCCCTTCTGATGTAAATAATGATAATGTATAGTTCTCTAGGAACGATCCCTTATTCTCTATCTTGATATCATAACCATAGTCAATATCTTGACAAGTCCTTAATGGATATTTCTGGCTGTTGCCATAGTCATATTTTATGATTTGGTGTTCATAACATGACATGAAATTCAGCGTAAGCTTAGATTCCTTATCGATATCACCTAATGCAGAAACAACCTTGACTGTTACTACATTATTCTTGTTCTCAAATCTGTAAACAGTAGAGTCTACGTCAATATAGAATGTTTTTGATTGTCCTGGAGCAAGGTTTACCGTCAAATCATTCAAATTGACCAACTTTGCGTTCTTTGGTAAGCCGCTGACTTGGATAGTATAATTGTTAGCTACACTGCCCTTATTAGTTATTACTACAGGTACTTGCGTAGATGACATCCTATTGCATATGCCTTTCTTGACAGTATTGTTTCCGTCATTGTTAATCATCAGGTCATAATCATAATTCCTGACGATATTCAATGGTGCACTTAGTGATGCGCTCAATTTATTCTTATTGGAATGTACGGTGAATATTATATCTTTCTGGCCGTAAATATTGCAATCAAACTTTGCTGTAGCAGTTATCTTAGCATACTGACTGGATTCTAAATTAAAGTTATTAGCATTATATGTTATGTATTTATCGTAATTACTTTCTATAGTATAAGTGTCTGCGAATGGTCCGATGTTGTGGATGTTAATATCAAAATTTTTTGATTCGCATGGGTTGACATCTTGGGTATAGTTTGTTGCCCACATCTCTATATTCTGGCATCTGTCCCTTAATATTTTCTTCTCCAAAAATTTCTGTGGTCCAAGGTTTGATGTTACAGTGATCTTGAGATCTTCGCTCCCTTTGCTGCAGTCAGCAGTGATGTATAAGAATACATCTTTTGATTGTCCAGGAGATAATTCAAATGAATTATCAGATATGGTCAACTTACTTATAATCTCATTCGCTGTTATAGTGAATATTGCAGGCCAAGTACCAGTATTGGTGACTGTAACAGTATCGAATTTAGTAGAACAACTGCATATGCTCACTTCGTTATATGGGCTTGATACAGTAAAATCCTTGCTAGGAGTGTATGTATTGACTTCTATAGCGCCATAAACCATGCTAGTTAATATAGAGAATAATAATAGTGCTGTGAATGATAAGGATAACTTCATTGTGACCATCCGATATGATTTAATGATATAGATTTACTGAAAGTGTGTCCAGTAAATGTTGATTATTATGTTATATAATCATTATATTTTGTTGATTACAAATTATATTATTAAAATAATAAAAAAATAACTACACTTAATAGTACGGCTCTGATTCGTTCTTGTTTTCCTTCATCTTGTTGAATCCGATTATTAGACCAACAATTATTAGGATGACAACGAGTATTACTAAGCCGATTTCTAAACCTTGCTTGAATCCTGACATATCATTGCCTGTAGGCTTAGTTATCTTAGCGACTAAGGGTACTGTCTTTGAATCGCTGCCTGATTCTATAGTCAAAGTGAATGGTTTGTCGCCAAGTTCAGCATTAGCATTAGTACCAACATATAAGTATGCTGTCTTTGATTGACCTGCAGGAACTACTAATACAGAATTTGGATCTATTCTTGTAGTTGCCCAAGTGCTAGCACCGCTTACACTTAAAGTGTATGTCTGTGCTGTTGTTCCAGCATTGCTGATTACTATTGGGTAAACTATGCTAGTTCCTTGTAATACTTCCTGAGAATTTGGAACACTTACAACAGTATTCTGCTCAGCCGGTACATTTGTATTGGTGTTTGTTGCACCGCATGTGTCGCCTGATGTTACAGTTATCTTTCCAGTTGTTTCAGTTTGGTGGAAATTATCAAAATCTACTATTATCTGGACGTCGTAATCTCCTGCCTTAGTACAATCTGGAATCCTTAATAGTAATTCTTCGAAAGTCTTTGATTTATCTGGGTTGATTTCGTCCATGTATTCAGATGTCTGTATATTTAATTGTGGGATACTCATTGTCAATTTTAGGTCAGTTATTTTGCTTTCTCCTAGGTTATGTACTTGTACTTTTCCTGTGAATCCTCTTCCAGCTACTACGCTTTGTGGGTCTAATGAGAAATCTTTTACTTCAATAGATGATTTCTTGTCTATACCTTTCAAATACAATTGGTATGTCTTGTCTACTGATGTTCCATTCCTGTCATCTGCGCTGATTCTTAATTTGAAGTAATCCTTGTCTATCAAAGTTGGTACTTCAAGATTCAATGTGAAACAGTCGCTATGATCACTTAACAAATTGAATGTGTCAGTCATATCGTGTATCTTTGCAGGCTCTTCATTTGCATAATCGTAACCTGAAATATCAGCGTATATCTGTGCATCCTGTACGTCAGCCAATGCTTGTGCACATACATATATGTCAAGAGGTTGTCCTCTCTTATAATCGTTGCTTACTGTACTGGCATCGGAACTTAATATAGAATGGCCATTGATTTCTAGGCTGGTAATCTGTAGGTTAACAGCGCTTACAAATACGGTACTCAAACTTAATATTACCGCGAATGCTAGTAATAATGCAAATATTTTCGTCTTCATTTTATTTTACCCCCAATTGTCTGGTATTGTTTATTATTATTTTCTATCGTCTTTATACGACGCAACTTTTTATCGTTATATGATGTGTAGTGACCTTTTATTTATAAAGGTTTCGATTCATTTACCACTACGGAGTAAACAATTCTTTCGGTTTGTTGGTGTGTCTTAGTAGCAACTTATTCATATCTTCAACTTTATTCTCTAGACATCTATTTCTTGACAACAATCTCTCTATATATTATTCTTCTGACATCATCATTGCCTTGATCGTCGTGTACTTCAATTTTTAGGTAATATACTCCTGGTGCGACATTATAAAATGGCAATGTTAAGGTCTCTGAATGTTTGCTTCCACGACTGAAATCAAATGTACTGGATCTATCCTCTATTCCTAATTCTGGGATGCTTACGGTTACTCGGACATTCTTCAGACTGCTTGTCCATTCATTCTTCAGATTTATCGTAGCTGTCAATTCATCATTAGGTTTGAGTATCTCACCATACTTTCCATATAACAAAACGCTCTCGATAACGATTCCTCTATCAGGAACGTCATTAATAACTTCTGCTTCGTATGATGTCCTTTCGATTATTGTTGCTGTAGTACTAGCAGAATCACTATTACCGGAAGCGCCGAAAACAGTCAATGTTACAATATATCTATTTATCTTAGTGTAGGTATGTTGGACTGTTGGTGTAGTGGAATCCACTATTGTTCCGTCGCCGAAATTCCATCTATAAGTCACGATGTTTCCAGTACTTGCTGATGCATCGAATGTTACGGCTTCATTGATATAACCTGAGTAAGGTCCACCGATGTTTGCAACGACAGTATTGTTAATGTTATTTGCATTGACAATAATTAGGCCGCATATTGCATTTCCAAAATGACCTTGACTATCTGTAACATGCACAGTTGGATTATATATACTAGGTGTATTATATGTCTGATATGCAATATTGTCATGGCTAGTTGTAGTGTAACCCATTCCATAATCATTAACATATATGTATGGGCCAACGCCATTATTAACAACAGATGTAAACATCACATTCAATGGTGCGACACCTGTATCAGGCATTGCAACGCATGAGACATCTAAAGTATAATTTACAGGAGGAGCATTGTTTACAGTTACAACCCCGCAATTAGCAGTAATCCTATTGTTATTTGAGTCAGTAACTATCAATGAAACGCTATATGTTCCAGCAGTAGTATACGTGTGTGCCAAGAAGTTTTGGTTAAGACTCACTACTGTTCCGTCGCCGAAAGAATATTGATAAGCATATGTTCCGACTCCACCACGAACTTGAGCACTAACATTGACATTATGTGGTGCAATTCCATTTTGTGGATTTACATTACATGTTGCTGTCAAATTATTTATGATTACTTTAGGTATGACGTGCACTCTGATCATCGTGTCTGCATAATCATTGTCTAAATCATATCCTCTCAATGTGATTGATTCATTGCCAGCAGTGACGCCAGTGATTGATAACACGTTACCAGACATGAGGTTTGCAGTAAACAAGCTAGGTGTGCTAGTGATTACCCATCTTAGAGTATGATCCTCTAGATCTGAACCATAATTATTTAATAATACAGAATAGCTTTGACCGATGTTTACGTAAACGTCAGCTATGCTGCTTATAGTAGGTTTATTGTTAAGTATAGTCAGACTGACTTGCGCCTGTCCGCTGGTCAATCCAGTGAAGTTGAATGCGAAGGCGAATACGTTGCTACCGCCTAAGAAATCATGATTCAAAGGAATCGCATCTAATTTATAGTAATACCAATTACCACTATAACTTATCCTGCTTAGATCAACTCTTCCACCAGGAAGACTCACTAATGCTGCTGCTGTGACAATATCATCAGCTATGAATACGTTATTGACAGGGTCATATACTTGGAATTTAGCATATAATGCTTCTCCTCTATAGAATGTATCATCAGGATGCATGAATGCACTATCATTATATGTTCCCAAATTTATCACATTATATCTTTGAGCGAATACTTCAAATGTATATTTTGGATTCTTATCATTATCACCTACAAATCCTAGGGCGTTAGCTGTAGCGTAGACAGTATATGTTCCAATACCGTGTACTTCTTTCTTTACTTCGCATCCGCCACTTAATCTGTCAGTTGTACATGAACCGAATGGCGTGCCGTCAAGATAATATATATTTACATTTGCGTTTCCAACTATTTGTCCGTCGGACTTGACAAATACACTGCATGATTGATTCTTACCGTCAGTGATTCTAGGGAAACACGTTATTGAATCAATATTAAGTATAGGTGTTGGTGTGATTACGTTGATACCATTTGAATCAGCACAATTTGCTGTTATTACATTGTTTTGTGAATCTGTGATTTTTAGTGAAGGATTATATTTGCCTGCGGTCGTATATGTGTGTGTTGCTGTATTCTGGTTTGTGCCTGTCGCTCCATCACCATACGTCCATCTATATGTGTATATTCCGCTTCCACCGCTTACTTGTGAATTGAAGTTTACATATAATGGAGTATTTCCGCTTGTTGGATTTGCACTGCATGATACGCTTAATGGTATTACTGGTTTTGTTGCTGTTATTGTTCCACCACAACTTGCTGATGCTTGATTATTATTCGAGTCAGTTACAGTCAACGTTGGTGCAAATGTTCCATCGTTATATGTGTGTGTTGCTTGGTTTTGTGTTGTACTTGCTGATTGTCCGTCTCCGAATGTCCACTTATAATTGTAATTTCCGACTCCCCCATTTGCTGATCCTGTCAATACTACGTTTAATGGTGATGTTCCACTGTATGTGTTTGCATTGCAAGAAACAGTTATTGGTGTTATTGGTTTAATTACATTTACTTGATTACAATTTACTGATACTTGATTGTTGTTTGAGTCTGTTATTTTTACGTTTGGAGTATATGTGCCTGTCGTATATACGTGGCTCATTGAATTATAATTTCCTCCTGTACTTCCGTCTCCGAATGTCCAAGAGTATGTATATGATCCTGTACCTCCGCTTACTGCTGTACTTAATGTTACAGTCAATGGCGAAGTACCGCTTGAAGGATTAGCATTACATGATGCAACTATAGGTGTTACTGGTTTAGCAGTATTTATTGTTCCACAACTTGCTGTTGCTTGATTATCCTTAGAATCTGTAACTGTTACATACGTAGTGTATGTTCCTGCATTATAATATGTATATGAAATTATTCTGTTTGCATTGTTCACATTCGCAGAATTATCTCCGAAATTCCATTTGTAAGTATAGCTACCTGATCCACCTGATGTCGTGGTTGTGAATGATACATCCAATGGCACTGTTCCGCTAGTAGGATATGCACTACACGTTATTGTTATCGGTGTTATTGGTTTTACTGTTGCAATATTCCCGCAATTTGCACTTACTTGATGATTCATCGAATCGTAAACTGTCAATGATGTCCCGAATGTTCCTTCATTGCTATATGTGTGTGATGGGCTTGCTTGATTATTTGTTACGGATGTTCCATCTCCGAATGTCCATGCGTAATTATATGGTCCGACTCCGCCGCTTACTTGTGAATTGAAGTTCACATCTAATGGAGTATTTCCGTTAGTTGGTGTAGCACCGCAGCTTGCTACCAATGGTTTTATTGGCTCAATAGAATTAATTATTCCACAACTTAATGTTGCTTGATTATTTTGCGAATCAGTTATTCTTACTGTCGGATTATATGTTCCTGTACTATATGTATGTGTTATTGTATTTTGATTGTTGCCTGTTGCACCGTCTCCGAATGTCCAAGAATAAGTGTATGGTCCTACTCCGCCGCTAATTGATGTACCTAATGTTACTGTCAATAGGCTGTTGCCTGACGTTGGAGTTGTTGCATAGCATGATCCTGTTATTGATGTTATTGGTTTAGTTACTGTTACTGTTCCACAACTTGCTGATGCTTGATTATTATTTGAATCTGTTATAACAACAGTGGATAAATATGTTCCGTCTGAATATGAATGTGAGATGGTATTTTGAGTAGTGCTTCCAGATGAGGATCCATCACCATAATCCCAATTGTATTTGTAACCGGTTCCACTGCCACCATTTGCGGTACCTGTGAATTGTACATTTAGTAATGATGTTCCGCTAGCAGGATTTCTGGTGCATGAAACAGTCAATGGTATTACCGGATTAACTACTTGCAGATATAATGTGGTTGAAAATGATCCATATTTATCTACTGAACTAATCAAGATATGATAGTTACCTGCGGTATTTCCATATTGTGCAGGTGTCACAGCCAAATTACCTTCAGCTCCGCTACCGACTGTTGCTACATTGTCTGCATAAGTATATAATGGAGCAGAATTGCCATCACGATATAATTGTATAGAATACTTGCCACCTAGGGAAGTAATTGCAGTCACAGCATATTTGAAATCTGCATTCTGACCGTTAGTGATGCTCAATGTATACTCTGTAGTGCCTATCCATGATCCTGTACATACAGCCGCATATACCATGCCAGCTGACAATATTGGTATTAGCATCATTGATGCAATTAATATTACAAGATATTTCTTATTCATTTTATTCCTCGTGATGTTTTTATTCTCTTAATCTTAATTTTTAGCTTAAATGAATTATCGCTTCATTTTATTCATCCACTACAAAATGACCTTATTGCTTTCTTTTATTTCCAAAGTATCCTTTCACTCCGAAATTGATTGATGGTCGGATATCGTATTTTGTATGGATAGGGAATTTCACTCCCGCATACGCTGATACATGCTTTGTCTTGAATTCTATTTCAGGATTTGCACTCCAATAATCGATATGCCCTGATGTCGCTTCCATTGGCCAAATTACATGCTTTGGATGTGTTCCATCCGTTACGAACTGTTCGACTTCACCTGTAGTATCTGCACGTACAATGTTGTATTGGGTCCTTGCTAGCAATCTTACAGTCATGAAATGATCATTTGATTTCTTACTACGTCCGATACTTGCGACATCTACACCGAATTCAGCGCCTAATTGAGTAATATCATAATTTATGTTAGTTCTTATTTCGGAATATCCGTTACCCTGAATATTATTTATTATTTGTGGAAGAAGATGTTTTGAATAATCCTGCGGGAACCCAAAGTGGTTTGCCAACTTATCACCGAATATATCAGCAAAAGTCGTACTATGCCCATATGACAGTCCAAGATTAACTCTGCCTATATATGCTCCGCCATTAACTTCCATAATCCATCTTTGGAATTCTGGATTATGTTCTTCTCCGAAGCCTAAATATATATTTGTATTGACTTGCTGAGGAGCAACTCGTGGCATCGTATCTGCAGGATGCGAATTAACTTTCAAACTGTCGATGTCGCTCTTTATGACTTTAATTGTAGAATCTATTGACTGAACTTTTTTACCATAATCTGTCTGAACGTTTTGCAGGCTTTTGATGTCTCTTCTATCCTTTTGTTCATTAGCAATTTCTTGCCTTAACACATTAGTCAAACTGTCAGCATTGAATTTATTCTCGACAATTGGTGTCTCCTGCTTTTTAGGTTCTGGTGCAGATGGTGTCTTCTTGGGAGTTGACTGATTGTATTGTGTTGTTATATCTTCAAACAATACTGGTTCCATTACTCCGTCCTTTGGAGTACTCCCTACTACGGGTATTACAATATCTTTAATTCCTAACTTTCTCATCTCTTTGATTATGCTGTTGTACTCTGTTGGTGTAATTACTGCTTTTGCACTAATGTACTTTCCATTAGAAGTTAATATCTTGTCCGTATTGTTTACATATTTTGTGACTAGATCCGCTAGACTTTTATCGCATTCACTCAATTTATGATATGGCGTATGCTCTATATAATTTAATATCCTGCCATCTGCAGTTTCTTTATGCACTGTATGACCGAAATACATTTTGACTTTGTCGACTAATCCTGCTTCTCTATGTATTTTGTATACGATAGCTTTATTCGCTTTATCCTTGAACTCTTGGTATGTGATTACTTTATATTTTATTTCTTCGTCATTAGAATCTTTTAATTTGAAACCTAGGTATGTGTTTTGACCTTTAATCGCATGTTTGAACGGATCAGCAGTCAGATTATCATCTACTACTATCATGTTATTATTTGTTGGTACAGCCTGAATAAAGTCTCTTTCAGCAGTCTTATGTTGTGCCAGTGCACTTGTAGAAAGTATTGTTCCAGCAGCGACTGTTGCTCCTGCTTTTATTAAATTATTCTTGAACTTATTATTAAAACTCATTTTTGTCCCCCAATATAACTTGTAATTATAATCACAATATACATCTATTGTTTAATCTTAAGTTGTGCTTAAAAGCGTATAATTGTGCTTGTTTTATTAGGGTACTATGTACTCATATTTAAAGTTTATTGTTTTTATCCATTAAGGAGTGACAACAAAGCATATTAGTTAGTTTTTGATGTTTTGGCTAAACGCTAACTCGCGCGTTCGCATCGTTTATTGACTCGATTAGTTCTCGAGTTATTTGATTTCGATATATTCTTTGACTGCTCACAGGGCGCATACTATTGAATAGAATACTTCAAGAAAAAACATATTGCATCATCAATCAATATTAATTTTGTACAATGCGGCCATTCTGTTACCTGCATCACTATAGCTCCAGACTTCGGTCAAATATGGATTAAGTTCAGGATTCCAAGGATTAGTGAAGTTATGATAGTTATTTGGCGTGATAAAAATCAGATCGAATGTTTTGATTGAATCGCCCTTAATGGCAGGATCTACCCAAGTATTTTGTACAACATAGTTTACATTATTGTCCGTCAACAATTTTTTCTTACTGGCATTATCGAACATCAGCATAGGATCAAACCATCCAGTTATTTGACCTTGTGCATTAATATTATATTCGCTCTGGATCCAGTAATAATCCCAATATAAGTAACTGATGTTGTATTGTCTTATTAGAGTCTTTTTCAGTTCAGTATTATTCCCGTATAGTATTATGGCAGCCGCTAATTCTCTAGAATCCATCTCTATGAATGGATCATTGTGCGCTCTTCTTGATATCAATAATTTGCGTCCAGTCAGACTATTGACAGCAAATCCTACTTCTTTAGTTGTTAAGATAGTAGCGTCCACATTAGTATTTTTTACCAAATAGTTCTTGAGACTATTAAGATATTCTGGTAAGGGATTTACCCCGGCTTTATACCATTGATTCTCTTTCCAAGCTGTATATTCAGTAATCTGTCCGATAGCAATCAGGACTAATATACCTATCAGCAACACATACCGCCAGACGTTCATGTTATTATGATTGTTCTCTTTATGCTCTTTATCGGGTATAAGATGGTATAAGAAATATACGCCTAGACAAGCAATGATGATGCTGCACGGTGTTACCAAGAGGTAAGATATGTATGCTGGAGCAAAATTAGTGCCTAGGATGTTTTGTGTGATAAAATAATGAAGTAATATGATTATAGAGCTTATGAATGCAAATTTGATATATCTTACATGATTTTTATCTTTATCTTTTATCAGGAATAAACTGACTATACCTAAGATGCTGAATATAGACAATATAGCATATTTTAAGTCGCTAAAATTAAAAAACATACTTTTGAAAGTGTCCAAAAAAAAGCTTATCTGCTCATGGAATGTAGACAAGCCACTGCTATTCCACTCTATATAATGCGGCGACATCTGTCCATGATATACAAATATAGGCTTATACCACCAAAGCATCGCTATAGCTACTCCTATTACAGCCACTATGGCATATGGTTTGATTATTTCTATTATTTTCTTAATGTTATACCTATGTTTCTCTTTGGATTTCTCCTTGAAATCAACTATGATTTCATAATATATAAATGTTAGAGCCAAAAATAGCGACGTACTTATGAACGCTATGGAATGTGTCAATCCGATGAATCCATAGCATAGTCCTAAGAGTATTGCATTGATGACGTTTTTATTATTTAGGAAAATATAAACTAATAATATCATCAGAGGCATAATCAATACTTGTGCAAAGTTCGTGTATTTAATTATAGGCATACACGCACCGATATATAACAATGTACCGATAGAGGATATAAATCTATTATTGAATAATTTCTGTAATAGTATATATGTGACTATCACACCTAATGCCATAATAATATAAGAGAATAAATATTCTGCTACAAGTGCATCCATGTTAAATAATCTGGCAGTATTCCCGACAATGAATGAATAAGTTACAAAATAGATTGGCAAGCTGGATCGTATGTTGGAAGATTCCAATGCGCTGCCGCCATATTTGACATGATTTATTGCTCCAAGCTGGAAATAGTAGTCTCCACCATACAATGGAGAAGGCAGGCTGTTGAAATTTTTATTGCTGATATATTGTAATGATAAGCAGAACAGTATTAATATCACTAAGATGTAATATTTCTTTATTAGTTCCAGATATTTGTTTTCCATATTCAGTCAGATACTAAATTTTTTACATTTTCACAGTTTAAATTTTCGCAAGTATATAATCAGATCCTCAGATCTTTTCTGCTACGCAAAAGACAGACAATCCCATCGGTGGATGGATGATATTTTCTATTCCGAAAAATATCGGTATTACCTTGTCGTAAAGCTTCAACGAATTGGAATCAACCATCTTCTTTTTTAATATTTTACCATTAATGTACCATCCAAACATTCCTGGAAAATTTATATAGTGTAAATCGATTATTCTAAAACCGGCTTTTTCTACCATAACTTTCAATCCTCTTGCAGTATATCTCCTATAATGCTTATCGCTCGCGTCTACACTGCCATACAGGAATTGGAACGCTGGACAAATCAGGATGACCAAACCGCGCTTATCAAGTAGTTTGTGAAAGTTGCGTAATGTCTTATTATCGCCCTTTATATGTTCCAAGACATTCATACAGATTATTGTGTCAAACTTGTGATTGAACATACTTAGAATTTTACTATTGGATGCGTCCATGACATGTGCTTCAAAATTTTTTCTTTTTACAAAATTTTTTTTGATGATTCTTATAGAATCTTTGACTACATCAATACCTGCTATCCTGTTATTTTTTTTGATAAGGAGTTTAGTGATGTTTCCTATAGAACATCCGACTTCCAATATATCTTTTCCTACGTGAGGCTTTACTAACTTATATAATTCATTATTATAGTTATTAGCATCCTTAGATAAACCCTCTTGTATCTGTATAGAAATATCCTTATTCGAGGTATTTTTTTCTTTCATGTTTTTTCCTAATTAATCAGATAATTATTATAATCAGATATTAATCACTCAGATTTTAATATGTTGACAAACAATGATGAAAAAATCAGTTGTACGCTCAAAAATATCAGCGTTATTCCAAATATTGATATCACACCGTTTATAAGTGATAAGCCACCATAATGTAGAACAATCCATCTTATGAGGACGGCTAAATTGATTATAAAACCTGCAGCAAATAGTATGGATGCAATTATTATAGATGTTCCCATGACAAACAATTTGTCCACTATCTTTATTACGCCTTTGAGTTCTTTATCGAAACTACTAATCTTTGAATAAGCTACTTTAGAAAAATATCCTAGAGTAATTATTTGGAATCCGATGATTGTCAATAAACTACCAAGTGATGCAGACAATGGTCCAAGATTTAGTCCATATATATCCGCTCTAGTAATCATCAATCCTAAAAATATCATGATACCTAATAAGAATGATATTATCCCTGGAAGAAAGAATAGATGAAATGGACTATATAACATCATAAATCTTAAATGTCTCCACCCATCCCTAAAAGATCTCAGGTGAGGTTTTCTGTCTGTATTAGCATAAAGTGTTATAGCTACCTCTTTAATCTTTAATCCGGCTTTAGATGAATTTATGACCATTTCTGATGCGAATTCCATGCCAGTGGTCTTTAAGTGCATCCTATTGAAAGCATCTTTAGTAAATGAGCGCATTCCACAGTGCGAATCAGAAATTCCGGTCTTAAATAATACATTTAGGAACCAAGATAATAGCGGATTACCGATATATTTATGCAGCCAAGGCATTGCTCCAGGCATTATCTTGCCCTTCAACCTTGAGCCCATGACCATATCGTATCCTTTAGTCAATGGAGTGATAAATTTTTTTAAGTCAGTAAAATCATACGTCTTGTCCGAGTCACCAATGACTATGTACTTTCCATAGGCTTCAGTTATGCCCTTCATGTATGCATTACCATATCCTCTAAGTGGCTGATGCACAACTCTTGCACCTTTTGATTTAGCAATCTTGACAGAATTATCTTTAGAACCATTGTCAGATACTACAACTTCGCCGCGAAGGCCAGTACTCTTGATACCTTCAAAGGCTTTATCTATGCAGTAAGCTATGGATTGCTCTTCATTCAAGCAAGGCATGACTACAGAAATTACTATATTATTTTTTGAATTATCGGTATTGTCTCTGCCTTTTACCATTTTACTTTCCATACAATTATCCTGCTGCCTGTGATGTCTGTCTTGTCAGAGAATTTCTCGAAATGTGGCATATATTTCCCATCCAAATAGAACAGCTTCGTGAATGTCGAGTCTATCAATAATGGATCAGCTATCAATGCACTATAACTTGTAGTATTGCCATCATGGTTCACGTTCAGCAAGAATCCAAGATTTATTGTAGCATTATTCGATGAATATTTTTTCATTTCTTGGTCTGCTATTATCAATTGGCTCCATGATCCTGTATTCTCACCAAGTTTCATCCCATTCGTCTTGTCATATGCTCCAATCAATATCTGTGAGCTTTCTGGATTTGATAGATTTATTACTGTACTTTCCAATACGATATTTTGTTGACTATTACTGCCTATGTTCATATTTATATTGCATTGTACAAGATTGCCTGCAACGCTTGTACATGGTAACATATTGCTTCCTGATGCATAATTTGGCCATGGTGAAATCCAGTTATTGATTTCTTGATCTGTCTGCAGTGCCTGTACATCATAATATATTTTTGTTGCATATTCGTCAGTATAATTCCATCTATCCTTCATTATCTTTATTGCCTCACTCATAGGCTTGTTACGCACATTGTCTATTATGAAGGCCTTATCGAAGTCCCATAATCCGAAGTGTGCCCATACTCCAGCCTTTCCGACCATATCTTCGGATGTGATGAAGTAGTCGTCAGGAGGATTACAATAAGTGTAGCTGATTATAGTATCAATCTCTTCTGCACTATATCCTAGATTTTGTAGATATTTTTTCCCATCATCTTTGTTCATCAATATAAGATCATGAATTACATTCTGAGATTTTTCAGTATCCATATATTTCTTGTTAACTTCTTCGAATGCATTATTGCTTTTACAATCGAGCATCCTTAATATTGCGACACTTTCATTCTCGTTATCGGTTTGTAGAATCTTTCCGAGCCAATGCGCAACTGGACTGTTTTGTGAAGCGCCATCGAGTGATACATGTCTGTTAGCGACATACTTGAACCAGTGTCCAAAGTCCCACCAAGAGTTAATTATCGAGTCTGGTTTGGAATTATCTCTTATATTCGTCAGAGAATCCCACCATCCTTTAGTCATCGAAGGCATGAATCCCTTGCCTGATGCTATACCTACTTGTAATGGTACGATGAGTATTATGCACAAGACCAAGAACACTATGATTTTTGATAATGTTTCCTGAAGGTGGATATCCTCTTTGAATATCCTTAAGAAATACTGATATAAATATCCTAATGCTATACCTATGGCAATACCGAATACTGGTGTCAAGAGTACGATAAATCTCACACCTTTAGTGCTTGCATAAATCATACCGACAAACCATATCATGAATAGTAATGCTGGTTTTATGTCGACTTTATGCTGCTTGTTATCAGTGTCCTTATCAAATACAAATAATGCCAATGCTATTAATACTGGAATCATCAATAGGATAAGATATGTTATTGTTCCGAAACTTGTTGCGGCTGTAGAAGTCAAATAAATGAATGCTATTGCCGAAAATCCTATCAATAGATATTCTTTTAATCCCGGATCCCTCTTGATCAGAGTCAAAATTATTCCGAGCAACGCCAGGGCAAATAATACATTAATACCAAAAGAAGTCTGACTTATGACAGTACCAACATCAGCTGCATTCATTTCTGCTACAGTAGTTATTACATTTGGCCATCCGTTTGAATTCGTAGCGAATTTCATCGTCTCTTGTCTGGTGATTGGCTCAGTGAACGCATTTGTGAATGCTCCAAAAGAATTCATGGCTGTGACGAATATTGCAGTACTGATGAACAGCACTCCAAGTATTATTCCTACATTCTTTATATCCTCGCTTATTACATGTTTTAAATTCTTATGTTTGATATAATTCTTTATTATGACGAGGCCAAGGTATGCGACTAGTGCTGCTATGATGAAATCAAATATATACCAGTAAGCACCCCAAGCGAAACAGAATATTCCCATAACGAGTCCAGTAAATGCTGACAAGGATATCTTCTTCCATAATGATTCTGTGTGGAATGCCTCTAGCATTATCCATACGATGACTAATGGGAACATTATATTCCATATATCAGTATCTGAACCGAGTGTTCTTGTTAAAAACATCGGACTTAAAGAAACAAACATTGCGGCAAAGAATCCTGCAGTCGTATTCATCAATCTTCTGCCGATGAAGAATGCGGCGATTGCCGCGATGACTGCTAAAATTGTTGGAAGTATGAATGATGCATGCATCAAAGTGACTTTCGGATTAAAGATGTGCATTATATTATATAGATAAACTATCCCGTACGGATGCATCGTTGGTTGTGCCGCGTCTCCTAATGGTGCGACTTTGTAAGTGTCCCAGCATATACCATTTCTGATTTCATCACAAACCATTCCCTTCGTCTGGATATTTTCGGCTTGTCTAAGATAAAAATATGAGTCAAGATCACCAAGGAAAGTCCATGTAACATTATTTTCGGAATATTGGAATCCTGTCTTGAAATAATCAGAAGTTTGTTTAATCTGTTGATTCAGTTGATCTTTGTTTGTCTTTTGAAACTCTAAAAATTGTTTATTCACCAAGGCATCCTTGTTGCTCTGTGGAAGATTCGGATATTGACTGTTCACTTGTTGTGCGATACTGTTCTTATAATAGTTTTCAACTGAATTTTGAGCCCAACTATCTGTCTGAGCAAGATATTGGGGTTGTAATCTTACATAAATGGTCAGAACTATCGGTATTAATAATAATAGGATTAGTACTACGGTATCTAGATGTTTACTTTTCAGAATATTTTTTATTTTAGAGAAATCTACACGAATTTCTTCATCAGATTCATCTGTATCGTCCGAATGGTTATGCCCACTATGTTCAACCATTATATGTCGCCCCCTTACCTCTCTACAGAACATTATTTCAATTTATTTATAAATTTGATGGATGATGTGGTACTTTCTTTTTTGCTATTAATACAATCTTTGTTCCTACTTTCAATGGAACCTTCTTATAACTTGGTGTGTAAAACATCGCTCTCACTGTTGATGCAAAAATATTGTTGGTTGATGCATTGTAGACATCTGAAGAAAGTATTTCAAATCCCTCATTCTTTAATACAGCCCTAATGCTGGACAGTGTAAAATGATAGACGTGAGTCTCATTCTTTGATGCCGATGAGTCCATCATTTTATCGCATTCACAATTAGGAACTTCGATGAATATTATTCCATCATCCTTCATGTTATTCTTGATTTTGTGGAGAAACTTTAATGGGGATACAAGATGTTCGAATACATGGCTCATGTAGACCACATCGTATTTTCCTTTGATCTTGTCAGTCTCTATATCTCCATTGATACATACTCTTCTCTTGAAATATCTGTTAATGTTTGTGGTATTTATCTTGTCCGGTTCTATAGCTTTTATATTATATTTCTTGTTAAAGAATCTCAGCGAGTATCCTTCTCCAGGACCTATCTCTATAAAGCTGCCCCGAGGTGCATACTTCTTCATCATATCATAATGTGATATCGCTATCAATGGCGACACGCCTAATGCCCTTAACACTCTGATTCCTGCCATTACAATCCTGTTTTTAAAATTAGGATCGTAGATTTTGCTCTTTCCATAATTAGTGTGCCAATATTCTTGTTGATAGAATTTTTTATAAGCGTTCTTAATGACTTTGTCATCTTCGTAACTATATCCGAGTTTGCACTTCTTGCAATACATAACATCCCATCCGAATCTATCATTGGAAGCTATTTTTACTGAATTATTCGATTTTCCGCATAGTATACAATATTTCATTTGATATTAATTTGAATTTGATTTCTTGGAATCCCTTTTTTGGTTTATAAATTTGATGAAATGTACTTCAGAAGCATTTATAATGTAGGTATAGTTTTGTAAACTACAACTCCTATTTTAGGGAAACTATTTTAGTAAACTTAATTAATCAGTCTATCACATCAAGGTATAATATAATCAAGGTATATATATTGACATAATGAAGCGAAATAATAATAAGGTTGGAATGAGCAAAACACAAAAGACAAATCGTACCATATGGGTCAATCATACATTAAGAGTTTGTTATGTCAATCCTACAATATTAATCAAGAGGCCAGTATCTGAGATTAGTTCTAGAATGGCTGATGCAGGTCTGAAGACAACTGTGCTCTTTCCGAAGAAAGTTTTCAGGAAATTTGATGAATCGTTACATCATAGTAAATTGCTCAATAAGAGCCAGATTAAGACATACTCGACATTCGGCATACCATTCATAAAATCAGAACAGGCTTTGCCGTTCACTCCAGTATTCTGTTATGATTCTTTTAAGATATTTAAAGAGAATGATATAGTACATATGTGGGTTCCATACTATATCTCTAATCTTCATATATTATTGGTCAAAAAATTGTTCTATCCAAAAAAGAAGCTGATATTGACCATGGACACTGTTCCAGGATATAGTTTTAGCATGGGTAAAGGTGCTGATGCAGTATTTAAGATATATAACAAATTATTTGGTTGGATAATATTTCGGACGCCGGATGTCATAACATTATATGGTAAGAGTTTAGTCCCTTATGCTTTGAAGGCAGGCATACCTAAGGATAAGATCAGGGTAATATCTACTGGCATAAGCATGAAAACTATTGATCATAAATTTCGTGAAGATGTACGCAAAGAGTTCAAGATCCGTCAGGATACGAAAATAGTAGTATTTGCCGGATTGATGGTTCCAAGAAAAGGTGTGGAAAAGATTATTGCTATGGCCGAGCATCTGAAGAAGGAGAATGTTGTTTTCTTGCTTGCTGGAGACGGTCCTCTAAAGAATAAATATATTGATGATGCAAAAAAATTAGGATTATCAAATAAGATGATGTTTTTAGGTTGGCGTAAAGATATGCCTCGATTGTATCAAGGAAGCGATATATTGGTGTTGCCTGCAGAAGGTGAAGGATTGCCTGGTGTAGTCATGGAAGCTATGAGTTATGGTGTACCATGCGTTGCCAGCGATATTCCGTGTATCCCTGATTTAATTGAGGATGGTGTCAGCGGCTTTCTGTGTAATAAGGATAATCCGAAGCATTTCGCTGAAAAGATACGTCTACTTGTGAAGAATGATTTTTTGCGAAAAAAGATGGGTCATGCAGCATTATCAAAGATACAGACATTCGATTGGGATGATGTCATAGAAAAATATAAGAAGCTCTATGATGAATTATATGTTCGAAGAGATGGATAAAGAGATAGATAAAAATGTGTGGAATAGTTGGTTTTAATTGGGACGATAGAATATTGCTTAAGCGTATGGCAGATAAGATTGTCTATCGTGGTCCGGATGATGTTGCATATTATAATGATGATAGGCTTTCTCTAGGAATGCGTAGGTTAAGCATAATCGATCTGACTAAGGGTATTTATCCATTGACTAATGAAGCTGAAGACATATTCTTGATATTCAATGGCGAGATATATAATTTTCAGGCATTAAGGAAAACCTTATCAGCAAAAGGCCACAAGTTCAAGACTCATGGAGATGGCGAGACTATAATTCATGCATACGAAGAATATGGTGAAGATTTTGTTAGCCAATTGAATGGTATGTTTGCTATTGCATTGTATGATTCAAGAAAGAAACAATTGTTTCTTGTAAGAGACAGACTAGGAATCAAGCCCCTATATTATTATGCTTCTGATACTGATATTTCTTCCGCTGATAATGTTGCTCATAATAAATTCATGTTCGCCAGCGAAATAAAAAGCATATTGGAATGCGTTGACGTCAAAAGAGATGTGAACATTGAAGCGCTGAATACATATCTGTCATTGAGATACAATCCTCTCGAGGAAACGTTCTTTAAAGGCATAAAAAGATTGTTGCCAGGTCATGTATTGAAATTTAATCTACAACATAATACATATACTATAAGAAAATATTGGGATATTGCAGATAGGTTTAAAGCATATGCAAGCGTTCATCCAAGCAACAAAACTTCACACGGGTTGACATATTATGAAGATAGGCTTTATTCATTATTGAAGGATTCTGTCAAGAAGATGCTCATAAGTGATGTTCCATTAGGAGTATATCTTAGCGGCGGAATAGATAGTAGTGCGATTGTGGCAATAATGAGAGAATTGCGTGAAGAAGAACATAGCGATGCACCGATAAGGACTTACAATGTATCTTTCAAGCATGGAGAGAAAGTCAATGAATCCGTGCATGCAAGGAAAGTTGCCGAATTGTTTGATACTGAGCATCAAGAATTTATAATCGAGCCGAATGTTGTTGATTTGCTTCCGAAAATCGTATGGCATACTGACGAACCGATGGCTGATCCAGCATTGATACCATTATATTTATTGTCAGAACAAGCCAAGAAAACATCAACAGTTGTGTTGACTGGTGATGGCGGAGACGAATTATTTGCAGGATATGAACATCATAGAGTATTAAAGGCAGCGAATCTTGCGTCGCATGTTCCATTATTCAAGACAGTAGGTCCAATGGTAAATAAAGCTATTCCACTCAAGATGTGGGATAAATTTCATAGATACGCATCGGATCTAGGCAAGGAAGCTTATACGCGCGGCGATGATGTGATAAAGAATATAAAGCACGATAAAGCAAGAGCATATTATGCATTATTAGGTGTATTCAGCGAAGATGAGAAGAGAAAGATTTTGAAAGATGAATATTATCAAGACATTGATTATGAAAGTATTAATGAGGAATATTTTTCCGACGGAGAAACCAAAAATGGTGTCCGTACTGTTCGTCCTGATTATATGCAGCAACTATTGTTGTTCGATACTAAAAGGATGTTGCCTGAAAGTTTCTTGATGAAGACGGATAGGATGACACTCGCCAATAGCATAGAATCGAGGGTACCATTCTTAGACCATAGGATTGTAGAATTGGCGTTCAGTATACCTTCTAAATTTAAATTGAATGGTCTAAATACAACAAAATATGTCTTAAAGAAATCTTTGCAACATGGATTGCACGGCAGATTGCCAGAAGATATTTTGTATAGGAAGAAACAGAGTTTCAATATGCCGATAGAGAATTGGTTGAACTCTGAACTAAAAGATATGGTTGATGACATGCTTTTTGATAAGAATCTTCCGCCAATGATTGATAAAGATTACGTGGCTAGGATAAGACAGAATTATGCTTCCGGAAAATTATATTATTCCAGACAATTATGGTCTATACTAACATATACTTTGTGGTATAGGGCGTATATATTGAAAGATAAATTATGAAAAACAAGCATGTATTATGGTTATAATCAATTATGTTGAATGATACGAGACAGATATGATATCCAAAAAAATTAATACTAAAAAACTAAAAGTATTGTTGTGTTCACTTTATGGACGAAGTGCAATGTTGCAATACTCTTCTCAATTAGCAAATGCTCTATCTAGATATGCTGATACCTATGTTCTAATCCCGGATTATTCAGATACGGTCTTGTTCAATAAGGATATAAGATTTGTCAGAATAAAAGCTCCGCCAAATATGTTGAGAACAGCAATGTTGACATTATATTATAGACAGTTTAGTCAAGCAATCGCCCAAATCAAGAAAATAAATCCTGATATTATCCACGTGACTGACAATCACCCGTGGTATTTGATATTATTAAACGCTTTTAAGGATAAAACCTTGTTTGTTACACAGCACGACGTGACTTCACATCCTGGAGAATTTTTTCGTGGAAAAGTCACCATAGTCGTTAATAAGGCATTAAACAAACATGCGCGAAGGGTCATTGTTCACGGGAATATCCTGAAGAAAGAGTTAAGCAAGACGGTTGACAAAAAAAAGATATTGGTTTATCCCCATGGTGATTATTCGTTTTTCTTGAAATGGCGGAAGAAAAATGTTAAAGAGGAGCCGCATACAATATTATTTTTTGGTAGAATCGTATATTATAAAGGCCTAGATATATTATTGAAGGCCGTACCTTTGATAGTCAAAAAGGTTCCTGACTTCAAGGTTATTATTGCCGGAGATGGAGATCTACGACCGTATATACAGTTTATGACGCCTAGCGTCATGCCTCATCTTGAAATAATGAACAAATATTTTGCGGAAAAGGATATACCGATACTTTTCCAGAGATCATCAATAGTAGTTATGCCATACAGGGAGGCTTCACAGTCTGGAGTGATACCGATAGCCTATGCGTTTAAGAAGGCGGTAGTATGCACAGAAGTAGGTGCTATACCTGAAGTTGTTGACAACAAAAAAACAGGCATATTGATCAAACCCGGAAGCGAAGAAATATTAGCCGAGACCATTGTCATGTTAATAAAAAATAGTTCATATAGAAGAAAATTGGGTGTGAATGGTTATCATAAAATGTGTGCTGAGTTGAGTTGGAATTCAATAGCTCAAAGACTTGTGAAAGAATATGTAGATGCTATAATCGAACACCAACGCGAAGCACAGAAATAATGCGGATAAATAATGAAATCCAATAAACAAAATCTAAAAAAGGAGCAGAAGGAGCAGATTATGCGGAAAACAAGAGTGTACTTTGTTCTTCCTCATAGCTTTGAATCGTTTTTTCCTGATATCAAGAAGAACATACAAAATATTGCCCACCTAGATCATTTCAGCACGAGATATATAGATTTCATGTTGAGATATTCTAAGAAATATGACTTTGAATTATTCGCGATAAGTTCTACGATAAAGAAACCTGTGAGGATATGGCATAAGAAAGGGTTCTATATGCACTTATTTCCTAGAGATTTTCCTTCGATATTACCATTGGAGACATCAAGGAGCATGCTTAAGGAGATAGAAAGATTATGCAAGAAAGAAAAAGGATTGATATGGCATCTTAATTCATATTATCTGATAATGTCTGACCCGATATCTATCATATTGCATAAATATAAACAAAACTTTGGCATACATCATAGAGGCGCAGGATTCAGCATAAAGACGTTACCATATTCTATATATAAATATTGGATTATGAATCCGATAATATTCAAATATGCAAAATTAGTCATTGCAGAGAATAAGGATGAAAGAGAGAAATTACTGTCATTCTATCATCTTGATAGCTCTAAAGTGATATATGCTCCAAACCCCGTCGATATAATACCTATACATAAAAATAAGGCAGAATTAAGGAAAGAATTAGGATTGCCCTTAGACAAGAAGATAATATTATATGCCGGAAGATTGATGCGAGGAAAAGGTGTAGTGAAATTGACTAAATCATTCATAGCACGTCTTAAAAAAAATAAGGATATATATTTTTTACTCATCGGCGGCGGTCAGTCTTATGAAGAAATTGTGAAGATGATTAAAGATGCTGGAATAGACAATAGCAGGGTAATAAATTGGGTTGTCAAGGCGGACCTATTCAAGTATTATAATGCATGTGATCTGTTCGTCCATCCAAATATGAATGTGAAATTCGAGGGTACACCTAATGCGCTCATAGAATGTCAAGGTACAGGTCTCCCTGTAGTAGGATTCAATGTCGGTGGTGTAAGAGATATAGTCAAGCCAGGCTATTGTGGAGAGCTGGAATACTCAAATGATATGGATAAATTTGTCGATAGGGCTATGCGTCTTGCAAAAAATAAGAAGTTGCTTTCGAAGATGAAGGTAAACGCCGTAAAGAATTATCACAAGAATTTTGATGCTAACCAGATACTTAAGATATATGATAAGATTTATGAGATATTAAGCAAATAGTATATAATGATTTTTATGTTCTATTTTAGCTGATTTAATCATTTATGTATTCTTCTTATCCTTATCAGTTCAAAAAACATTTTTATGGAATCCCTTGCTCCTATTTTTTGGATTCTTGATAAGTATAATCTTCTTAAAGGATTTTTGCAGCGTCTTAACAATTTCATAAGTATTGTTATTTGATTCATCATCCAAGATTAATATCTCGTAGTCTGAGAAAGATCTGTTATTTTTCATAAATTTATCAATCTTTTTTATACTAGAAACTATCCTATTCTCCTAATCATATGCAGGATCACTATGGATACTTGATTGTGTTTATGTTTGCTATAATTCATGTTTTTATTTCTGATGCATCTTTGAGTGTATTACTTTCATCTTGCGTCCTGTTTAAATATTTATTCCTAAATACGATATGAACAAACAGGGAAATATATTAGGTTGCACATATTATAGGGACACTCTAAATCTTTTTTGAAGGTTTACGTAATTCTTCTTTAATATATGAAACTATTGCTTTGGAAGCACTATCGTTCTTAGGATGGATATGGTCTACAAACAATCTTATCTTTTTCAAAAGAGATTTTCTGTATGCGCTGTTCTTTTCAATCTTATGCACTTCATCAGATAATTCTTCTGGAGAATGCAATGTCCTTATGGCCCCAGATTCTTCATAAGGTAATGACTGCAATATTTTTTGATTCTGAGGATTGTATATGAAGACTATTTTTCCAAGGATCATCGCCTCAAACCCTGATGTGGAACTTCTTATCAATATATAATCGGATGCGCATATAAGATTATAGATGTTGGAATATTTATCTACGATATATAGATTGTCCGCCTTATCCTTAAGCAATATATCCCAATGCGTTGTAACATCGAAAGGATGCGGTTTTATAATAAAATCATATTCCGGCAGATGTTGCGCCAGTTTATTATATGCAATCACCTCCCTATCGCGGCTTTGATCACTTATGAGAAATTTCTTATGTCCTGGTCTAAAGATTATTTTGTCAAAAGTTTTGTAATCTTTTAATGCATTATCTTTGATGACATTATTTCCATATTTATGATACAGCTGGTCAAACTTCGGGTTTCCTGTGATTTTCAGTATTTTATCCGGATAATTGCATCTACTTATTAGCTTATCTCTAGCGTATTTACCCCATACGAATTTCATATCCGGCAATGGTCTCCAATCCGGAGATTTTCTATCTAGAACCTTTTTGCTCTTGAAATGTAAATGCATAGTGTTGTCTGAGATTAATTCATGTGAAAGTGCGAAGACTTTCTGTTGAGAATCTTTTAGATTCAGAATAAGTCCTTTACCATACATGTTTTCTTCATGATCAATCAATGCAACTTTGAGTCCACTTTTCTCTATAATCCTCTTGGTTATATATCTGTCATCGCAGTACATATAACTTAATGCATTGAATGTCAGATTAAGTCTGGGAACCATCAAATCGAATACGTCATACCCTCTGAAAAGGAATATTTTTCTAAATGATGGCTGCTTTATTAACGATTTCCATCTCTTTCTTATATTACGGAAATCCTTTTCGCAATCTACGAAGTGTCTTAGGGCGTAATAATCACCTATATATGAATGTTTTATGAACAATTCCTCTTTCAAAAGTCTGACCATCTTTTCAACCTGAAATATCTGGTCATAGTATATTATCATGTTCTCTATATTTTTTGTGTTGAGCTCTTTTACTATGTCGCCAAACACAAGATTTTTTTCAGGATTTTTGTTGAATAATACTGTGTTGGACAATATGACGACATCGCTTTTGGACATGCATGTACGCATTGATAATTTTCTTAAAGTTCCCAGCAGATATCTCAGAAAAATTCTGGCCTTAACAAAACTTGTAGTCATAAACTTGTGAGTATATATTATGTCATACCTGTTTTTTATAAGGATATTTTTCTTTATGTTAACTTTTATGTTCTTGGATTTTGCCACCATCAATGCGCATTTTATGAAAAGATTATCGTAAAAGTCCTCTATATACAGGTTCCATGTGTCGTTTTTATCTGTATGCTTTGAGATTTCTTCTAATGTATCTATATAATTACATACTGTAAAAAATCCCGGAGCCTTATTGAAGTACCAATTATAATTAAATATGAAATAACTTAGGTGATCAGCGTAGCTGTATCCATCAATGATAAAATGTTTTCTTATCTTATAGAGAAATTTTGTATATTGTACGGTATATTCTCCGAATTTTATTCTGAACATGCCTAGCAGGTCTACTCTGTTCTTTCCATATATTATTTCATCGGCTTTATGGTCTAAAATTATATCCATATACTTCTTATTCTAGGGATATTTAAATACTTTATCAAAGGATAGAAACCAGAATATCTTGAAATGTTTGCATATGTCCAAAGTGATTGATGAATGTCATTAGCACTAATTCTGACGTGCTTAGGAATGAAATAAAACTTTTGAACATATCTATTATAATCGGTCTTGATTTGGAAAGTTCTGAAGAGAAAACCGTTTTTTTTATCGCCAAACATTCTTAGATATTTAAAGATGAAAATTTCATTTAGACTTGGTCAGCTTAGCCTTTAAATGCTCGATGAACTGCTGTTTATCAGAACCTTTTAGACATAATAGGTTGCTGTAATAATAGTCTGTTCTACGGTCATTAATTATCTGGGATCTCTTATTTACTGCCGTAACTCGCTTTCTATCCTCATCAATAGAGTATATGCTAAGATTCTGTTTTTGCAGCAATTTATAATATTTGTCTGCATTGATAGGATGATTCTCAAGCCATTTAGGGAAGAATTCAGTAATCATCTTTACATTATCGTTGTTCTTGAAGATATTTTCCATTCCGGCAAATGCCATCCCTTCTGATCCTTCTATGTCCATCTTGATGAAATCTATCTTCTTCGGATATTTCTTAAAATAATCATCTAATTTTACAGCATCAATTGTAACAGCTGTAGCTGTGGATTTAGTGTTCTTGCCGCATATGACTCCAGAATCTCCCTTATCTGCGTATATCAATAATTTTAATTTGCCGCTCTTATTGAATGTCGCTTTTTTTATTAATGTGACATTCTTATAGCCATTTATTTTTACATTTTTCTTCAAAAGCTTAAACATATCAGGATCTGGTTCGAATGCAAACACTCTTCCTTTGTTTCCGACCTTTCTTGCAAGTATTAGAGTGAAGTAGCCTAAATTTGCACCAATATCAACAACAATATCACCTTCTTTGACTATCTGTTCTATAATATCTTTCTCAAAAGGCTCATATTTCTTTGTTGACAGATATAGATAATCAGTTGGATCGATGAATATGGTGTGACCTTCTATCTTGACGCTTTTAGGAACCAGATTAGGCACTATTAATTTATGCAGCTTCTTTGTAAAAGAGAATTTCTGAATATTGGTCTTAAGTAATATAGACACCATTTTTCTATAAATCTTCAATAAGCCTACTTTAACTCCATTAGCCATTCTCTACTGAGTCGTATTACCGTTTATAAATATTTTGATATGATTGTTTGATTGATGCAAGCTGTCCAATTGATAGAGGCGATTAAAGAATCTATTGATGGATTGAAATCGATTAATTTATATACTATTATTTGTGCACGTCAATATAATGGATGATAAGAGTTTGAATAACAAGATTAAGAAGAAGAGTTTGAAGATTAAGGCTAGTACGCCATTATGGGCGATGCTTACTGTTGCGGCATGTACGCTTTTTACGGCGAGCGGCCAATATTACATAAAATTGGGCCTGAATAAAGCCACATCACTGTTAGGACTAATAAATTTCTATATAGCATTAGGTTTCTTGTTTTATTTTATCAGTGCTGTCATGCTAATAATAGCATTAAGAAAAGGTTCATTATCTGTATTATATCCTATAATATCTCTAGGTTTTGTTTGGGTAGCATTATTGGGTACGATCTTATTGGGTGAGGTTTTGACATTTGTTAATTGGATAGGTATAGCCAGCATAATGATAGGTATAACCTTTATAGGCTTTAGTGAGGAAAAAAGATGATTCATTGGTATGCCTTTTTATTAATCATGATTGCTACACTGATTGGAGCAGTTGGTGCCCTTTATTTAAAAAAAGGTGCTGCAGAATTAAAGGGATCACTACTAAAGAAGATTTTAACCAAAAATTTATGGTTCGGATTATTCTTGTATGGCATAGCATCCCTATTTTCTTTTATTGCATTAAAGAATGATAACCTCTCCGCAGTGTATGCTTTAACCTCAATGAGTTATATTTGGGTAATATTAATAGCAAGGAAATACCTTAAAGAAAAGATTAATATCTACAAGTGGATAGGTGTATGTTGTATTATACTAGGTGTGGTGTTGCTGACGTTATAGAAAAGTTATAGAATGATGCTGATGATGTTTCTTTTACCATTTTTTAAATATGGCTTTGAACATCTGCCACAGTTGTGGTATTATTATCCTCAACTTGATTCCCTTGGCTTTGCCTTTAAGTCGGGGATAATGTTGGATTGGAACTTCTACTATCTTAAGACCTGCTTTTGTTGAACGTATAAATATTTCTGTCTCAATAAAAGCTGTATGTGATTGCAGCTTGATTTTCTTGAATATTGATGTCTTATAGATTTTACACGAGTCTATATCCTTGACCTTGACCCCAAATCTTAATCTTATTACGGTGCTGAAAATTTTGGCCACAATCCTTCTAATTTGACTATCTGCTCTATTGGTCCTATTGCCTACTACGATATCGTTCGTCATTGCATAAGGCAATAATCTATATAATTCATCCATATGGACTTGATTGTCAGCAGCATTCAAAAAGATATAATCTCCCCTAACGTTATTGTATATTGTGTGTAACGCCTCTCCAACTCCTTTGTTTTTCTCGAATGTGATTACACGCAGATTATTATATCTTTTTCTTAACTTCTGGAGTTTCTGAGCTGTATGATCTGTACTTCCATCATTAATCACTAATATTTCGTATTTATTCGTTATACTTCGCAACGCTTTGGCGGCATCCATAACTGCTAATTCTATATTGTCTTCTTCGTTGTATGCTGGTATAGTTATGCTTAGAAATTTGTCTTTAAAAAAATGTTTTACGCCGATATTTATCTTATTCATTTTTGTACAACTTGTACGAATTAACTTGTAACACTTATAAATTTTTTGATATGTCAAAAATTGTCTAAGATTCAAACTGCGGATTTTAATCCACAGACAAATCTAGCAATTTCTGAGCATGATCAAGAACTGCACGCTATGGACTTTAGTCTGCAGTTCTTGACATAATCAATCACTACATATCATAGCTCGTCATTTTCTATCCACATCATTATTGCTGTGATTGCTGTGCAAAATATTTTTGTTGTAAATCTTTCAGAAATTCTAGCGATTCAGGGTTACGCACTACTTTCTTTAGAATATCTAAGGTAAAGGGAGGACTCTTTGTATGATTAAACTCCTCTAAAAATTTTAATTGAAAATCTTTTACTTCTTTAGGTGATAAGAAGCCAGTATCGATAGATGCTTCATGACAGTTCAGTATCGTTAAAGAATCATTCTTTAATAATCCTCTTTCAAGGCAATAATCAAAAAACTCTGTTCCCGGAAATGGTGAAGCGATGAATACGTTTATGACATCCAACGGAAGACTAAGCGCGAATTTTTTTGTTATCTCCAAACTCTCTATAGTTTCTCCAGGCATCCCAATAACAAAGTATGCCAATGTAAAAATTCCTAGTTCACGGCACCAATCAACGACTTGCTTAACTTTCTCCAAAGAGATATTTTTTCTCATAATCTTAAGAATTCCTTCATCACCAGACTCTATTGCTAGACAAGTTGAATAACATCCGGCAGCTTTCATCTTACTCAGACCTTCGTAAGTTAAAGAGTTGATATTGACTCCGTTAGGTGTATTCCAGTGGATATTTATTTTACGCCTTATAATTTCATCGCACAATTCAATTATGAACGCGCTGTTCAATGTGAGATTATCATCATCAAAGGAGAAAAAATCAGCATTGTATGTCTTTTTTATATATTCTATTTCATCTACAACTTTAGTCGCTGATCTTTGACGATAATTCCTTCCCATCACGGTATGCATGCTACAGAATAAACATTGAAAAGGGCATCCTCGAGTGGCGATTATAGAGTTCCTGTTGAATTTGATATATTTCTCGTAAGGAAGTAAATTTCTTGCAGGCATAGGAATATCATCCAGTTTTTTTACAAAGTCTCTGTTTTTATTTATATGTAATGCTCCATCCTTTTTGAACCCGAAACCTTGTATGCTCTCTAATCGTATATCTTCTCCGTCCAAATAACGTAAAAATTTCTCAAAAGAGATTTCTCCTTCTCCTATCGCTATGAAATCTACATTCTCATCATTTAGCACACTTTCTGGAGCATTCGAGGGATGTATGCCACCGATTATTATCAAAACGTCAGAAAATTCCTTCTTAATTTTAGATATTAGTTTGGAGACAATTGGCCATCTGCTGGTAAATGTGCAGCTTATGCCTATGACTTTAGGCTTAAAGTTACGTATATGCGTTAATATATCTTCGTCTAATAATCCATATTCATTAAAATGATCATCGAAGGAGCGACAAGTCTCTAGACCTTCAAGAAGCGTATCTAATAATTTTACTTCATGGTTTTTGCTGATAGCTATAGCCGAAAGATATCCAAGACCTAGCGGGAAAGATGCTTCTTTTAGAGAGTATTCCCTACTGACCAACATGTTTGGGTTTATTAACATCAGTTTCATATTATCACACGCATTATCGATTATTTTTGTTTAATGAAAAAATTATTGGAGAGATGTTTTGTTATATCAGTATATGCTATAAACTTATATTCGTATAAACTTAAATCTTCTTAGGTTTGGCACAAATATATATTTCTGCACACTGTTCTGGGAATTCATTACCTATGCTAAATAGGGCTTTTATAAATTCGGGATTATTTTTGTATAACCGTAACATTTCGTCATTGGGCAGCATTTTCAAAAATATACCTTTCCATGTAATTATTTCATAACCTGCTTTTCTTAGTAATTCTTCTACTTGATGGCGATCATAGACTTTAAAGTGGCCCACTTTTTTATCTCTTTCATTGAGCTCATAAGTGGATTTTAACAATCCCATACTAACGCCTATCTTGCGATGTAATGACAATGCGTTCGGGATCACTATATGTATTCTTCCGTCTTCTGTTAGTGAGCCTTTTATTTGTTTCAATAATCTATCAGGTTCGGACAGATGCTCGAGACCTCTGAAAAACACTATATCAGAATAATGAGACAAGGCATAATCAAACGCGAACCAATCAGAATGATGGAATTTGACTCTAGAACTTACGCTTGATTGAAGTCTATTGATTTTCTTTTGACTAGTTTCTATATTTTTTATAGAACCTTCAACAACATCTATAGTGTCAGCATAGTCTAACATCTTGATAGTGGATTCTCCAGTGGCACATCCTAACTCTAAAAAAGTCTTTCCGAAGAAGTATTTTTCAGCCACTTCAAAGTTATACTTCATGAAAATCATATCGAAGTCATCTTCAATCTTATAATAATCTGCTATATCATCCAAATCATTCATTGTCAACACCTTAATAAGACATTGTTATCCATCTTTTAGGATCTTTTTTGAGCCATAAATATTCTTGTTCTATACCCTTTTCCAGTTCAAGAGATGGTTTCCAATTGAGAAATTTTTTAGCATTTGCATTGTTTAGATGCATGACCTTAAGTTCTCTAGGAATCCTCATCCTACCACTAACATATTTTGAGAATTTACCTTCACTTACCGATTCATATATTACTTTAACGTTGTGATTATCTATTTTTTTTGTTATTTTTTGGACTATTTTAGCAATTTCATCCAAAGATGTTGCCACACCAGAGCTTACATTAAATATCTTATGTCCCTTCCATTCACGATCGACTAACATCACGTTGAAATCAGCAACATCAGAGATGTTGACAAAATCTCTTAAGATGCCACCATCTTCGAATATTACTAGATCTTTGTTCTCTAATGCACGCTTAATAAAAATCGTTAATACTCTACCATACCACTCGCCAACACCATAAACTATAGAGTATCTTAAGCTGGCTATATCTATATTTTCATAGTTTGCAAATATATCACAGTACTTTTCCACAGCGAGTTTACTTACACCATATTCCCAGTTTGGCTTTAGGGTCATATCTTCCGTAACAGGGTATTTATTCACATTACCGTATACACACGCCGAACTTGCAATTATCAACTTATGTATGTTGTTTTCTTTCATCGCTTTCAATATATTGAGACTTCCGATGATATTAGTATCAACATCTTTTTCAGGAGAAGATATGGCTGTTGTTATCTCCAATTGAGCTGCTTGGTGAATGACGATATCGTGGCCCTGCATACTTTTTTTCAGAGAAGGGTAATCTAATATGTCACCTTTCACTACATTACATTTGGAACTTATATCTTTTATATTGTCCTTTAATCCGGAACTGAAATTATCAAATATGGTTAATTCATAACCTTTATCGACTAATTTTTTAGCTACAGCAGAACCTATAAAGCCTGCACCACCAGTCAAAAATATCTTCTTTTTTAACATACTACATCACCCATATTTTTTAACACAACAATTTATTTAAAAATTTATTTGATAAAAATCCACACCAAAGTTCTTGGATGCTTGAGCATCTTTATCACTATCACCTATAAATAAGCACTTATTAATATCATCTATCTTAAAATAATTTTTAATATGCACTAGACCGTCTGCAGATGGTTTAAAGTCAGTTACGTCATCCTTGCCCACAATAATTCCGAAATAATCGGCCATGTCCAATTCCCGTAATATTTTGACTATGGTCGAATGCATATTATCGCTAAATATTGCCATCTTTTTATCTTTGAATTCCTTAATCACGTCTAGAGCATCATAATTTACGCTGTATTTGCTATGTGACTCATAATCTGATAATATTTGGAAAGCAACTTCTTGTTTACCATGATTTACTAAATATCTGAACATATCATTCAGATACATATCAGCTTTTATATCGGGAGATAGTCGGACCAAATCCTTTTTTAGATCACGCCAATTTATGTTTAATTTCACTAAAGTACCGTCGAAATCCCATATCAAGATATTCTTGTCTAATGCTTTTTTAGCAAGTGATTCCATGCAGATACCTCTCCATCGCTCAGATCTCCATCAATAAATATCTCATTCCAGTATCTTAACATACGAATATTGTGATTAATATTGATGCTTTTTTGTATCTTCTCAGGAGGTATGCCGTCAATCATCTGTAGCAAGAAATGGATAGAATTCACTCCAGCTTTTATATTCATAACATGGGTGCCGGCAAATCTCGGGTTTATCTCAGTAAAATATATCTCTTCGTTATTTTTTATGAATCCTTGTATATTATAGACACCTGGCAATCTGAGCCCTTCGGATATTTTTTTCAGGTATACTTTGATTTTATCGGAAAGTATTTTATCAAATATTCTTGCTTTTGTGGCTAGCCCGCCTTTTGTTTCCACTCTCTCACGTATTACAGCATTGATAAACATGGTGCCATCCAGATTGTTTAGACAATCTGCTGTGAATTCTTTGCCGGTTATGAACTCTTGTATTATATAATTAGTATTGTCTTTGGCTACTGATTCTACTTCTTGTAGGCTGGATATCTTGTGTACATCTAGTGAGGCTCTACCATCGGATCGTGGTTTCATAATATATGATTTGTCATAACTTATGTTTTTATGATTTTTAAACTCGAAAGTCTTTGGCGTTGGAATGTTATTATTGATAAAATAAGTATATGTTAGATACTTGTCTGCGCAAATTTTGATGCTGGGATAATCTGCAATCATTAGATATATTCCAGAATCTTTGAATTTTTGTTTATTATTCGATAATTTTTCAAATCCATAATCTATTATTGGAATATAGATATCGACACCTTCTTTTTTACAGATATCAAGCATAAATTCGATGTATTTTTCATCCTTAGAACTCGGGGTCTTGTAAAACTTATCTGCAAAATATCTGCCTGCAACAAAATCATCAGCATCAACCATGACCGTTTTGCACTGCTGTACCTCAGGTTCTGAGAGACCTTTGATAACAGAAATAGCTGTGGCGGTTCCTGCACCTTCTATTAATATGCAGTGATTTCCAAAACCAGTTTTATGTTTCATAAAGATAACCTCGCTTGTGAATGCATACTGTTTAAGAGTTTTATAGTGTTATATTGTTTACTATCAGATTTTATTTTAGATTTACTGTTCTATTTTCACGCATACTTGTAGTGCAAGCTTCTAACAATCTAACAACCTCTAAACCTTCTCTACCGCCAACCATCGGAGTCTCTTTACCGATTATACATTGATATACATGTTCAGCCTCGACAGCAAGAGGCTCATCAGAACTCAGTTTAGGAACAGTTATGTCTCCACTACGATATATTGGTTTAAATGAAGTTTCCTCATTAAAGGGGATATCTATACCACATTCGTATATCTTAATTTTTTCGCTTACAGACATATCATCATATAATATCATCTTGTTTTTACCACCAATAATGGTCTGACGCATCTTAACTGGTGAGAGCCAGCTTACATGAACATGAGCAACAAAATCATCAGGATATCTTATTACTATATATGCCATATCTTCGACCTTTTTATGTATCTGTTTTGAACCTATAGCCAAAAGACTTAGTGGTTTTTTGTCTGGAAATATATTCATAAGTATAGAGAAGTCATGAGGAGCGAGGTCCCAAATAACATTTATATGTTCTTGCAGTAAGCCAAGATTTATTCTTTCTGAATCGAAGTAGAGTGGCTCTCCAAGACTATTATTGGCTATGAGTTCACGTATTTTTTTTACAGGCGAACTATAGACGAATGTATGATCAACAAATATCAGTTTACCGCATTCCTCAGCCAACATAATAAGTTTCTCACCATCTTCCACACTCGTGGTCATAGGTTTTTCTATAAAAACATGTTTTCCATTTGTTAATGCTTGACTGGCTAACTTATAATGTGTTTCTGGGGGAGTCGCTATGCATATTAGGTCTATATCAGGGTCACTCAATAAGTCAGAATATGCTTTTGTGAATGCGACCAAGGGATATTTATTCTTAAGCTTGTCAATATTTCTGTCTAATACGTCGCAGGCATATTTTACCTTGAAGTTCTTATTTTCATTAAAAGTACGCAAAAGATTAGGTCCCCAATATCCAAGCCCGACTATTGCAACATTCATTTTATTGTGCCTCATCAACTATTTTTTTTATTGTATCACATACATAAGTGATTTGTTCTATTGAGAGTTCAGGATACATTGGCAATGATATTATTTTTTTAGCCACAGTTTCACTTACTGGAAAATCTCCAGCTTTATGTCCTAGATGTGCATATGCTTTTTGTAGATGTATCGGAATAGGATAATGTATCAGTGCTGTTATCCCCTTCTCCTTTAATTTATTTATGAACTCGTCTCTGTCTTGTTCCACCTGAATTACATATAGATGGAATATGTGTTTATTATTATTCATCACTTCAGGAATAATTACTCCAAGAACGTCTTTCAATTGATGTGAATATATTTCCGCGTTTTTAATTCTAGAGCTATTCCATTTATCCAAATATTTTAATTTTACATTAAGTACTGCTCCCTGAATACCATGCATTCTAAAGTTGTAGCCTATCTCATCATGATAATATTTTTTTTCAGAGCCGTGATCTCTGAAAAGTCTAATTTTGGCCGCTATCTCATCAGAATTTGTAACACATGCTCCGCCTTCACCATATGCTCCTAAATTCTTTCCAGGATAAAAGCTGAAGCATCCAACATTTCCCATGCTGCCTGCTTTCTTTCCATTAAATGTGGCTCCATGTGCTTGACAGGCATCTTCTATCACAATCAAGTTATGTTTTTTAGCTATATGCAATATTTCATCCATATTTGCTGTCTGCCCGTAAAGGTGAACAGGGATTATAGCTTTAGTATGCTTTGTTATTTTTTGTTCAATAAGTTTAGAATCAATAAGGTAGTTTCTAGGATTTACATCTACAAATATAGGTTTTGCTCCGCTATGAGATACCGCTTCTGCTGTTGCTATGAACGTATTAGCTGGAACGATAACTTCATCACCAGGACCTATGCCTTGCGCCACTAAAGCCAGTGTTAACGCATCAGTGCCGTTGCTTACACCAATAGCATGTTTAACGCCTATATATAATGCAAAACTTTCTTCAAAAGCTTTAACCTTTGGTCCAAGAACAAATGCTGAACTGTTTAAGACAGATTCAATCTCCGGTAATATTTCGTCCTTTATACTATGATACTGTGTTTTTAAATCTAAAAATTGTATTTCCAAATTTAACACCCCGCAGAATTTTAGAACCTATGAGCATTTATAAATTTTATTCAATAAAAGTCCTTTTTTCAGACCATTTTCAGTCGTTTTTAAACCGCATAAATCGACATTCAAATTCCTGCCTTAAAATAGGAAACTTTTTATTATGTTAACCATTTTTAGAATAATGATTTTGTATCCGATTTTAAGTTTCTTGGTATTGATGTTGTTTGGTTATAGTATTGTAAAATTATTTTTCAGAAGACTAGACATATACGAAACCATTGTAGCTTCAGTGGCTATAAGTTTGGGGTTATTTACGTATTTATTTTTTATCCTTAATCAGTTCTTTGGGGTCAAATTTGATTTCACGACCACTATTATTTTTACAATAATACTTTTGATTTTAAGTGTAATCATGATTATAATTGATAACGTTATTTTTTGTTCGGCCAAAAAAGATCGCAGTGCAAGAAAAGCTGCTTTATCTATTAAATATTTTGCAATTTCTTTCTGCTCTAAGTTAAGATATTTTTTTAAGAATTCTTTCAGGAAAAATACTTTAATAAAAATAATTATCTGTATCATGATTTTATTAATAATCTACAAATCCATGTTCTTTCCAATACCTGGCGGTGATGGGATAGGTTTTCATATACCGATGATGCAGGAAATATTTGAGTCCGGAACACTGCCACAAGATGTCGGTCCTAATACTATCGAGTTTGCTAGAGCGTATCCTCCGGCGCTCTTTATATTGGGTGCTTGGACTTCTATATTAGATCAGAATTTCAATGAATACTTCATAAAATTCTTGCCAGTATTTTTTGGTTTAATGAGTCTTTTTGTTGTTTATTTATTGGCCAAAAATGTAGTTTTCAAGAATGAACTTAAAGCATTACTTGCTTGTTTCCTATTGTTGACTTTTCCCATGTTTGTTAATCAGACTGTCCACTTAAACAACGACACCATATTCACATTCTTTGCTATCGTCGGGATATATTTCGTAATGAAATATTTGCAGGATAGACAATCCAATCATCTAATTTTAGGATTTGCCGCTCTTGGTTTTGCAATAAATACTAAACAATTAGGGATACCTTTTCTAATTAGTATTCTAATCCCTTTGTTTTTTATACTTTTTTACAAAAAAATAGTTCTTCTGTTCAAAAGAAAAATTACTTTTAAGAATTTTATTCAAAATAAAGAATCAAAATTATTTGTCATGAGTGTTATAGTTCTAATAATTGTAATAGCGCCTTATTTTATACGAAATTATATATTCTTTGGTGATCCAGTATATCCTTATCTCTCTAATACCGGGTATTTTCACGGAAAGAATTTCGTTCCTTTCCTTTATGAACCAGTAGCTGACGCCTATGCGCGTACAACCCTATTCTATTCTCCAGGATATTCTCTCTTCGGTATCGTTAACTTTATACGTGATAAGGATTATTCTATGTCGCTGTTTTTTATAGTATTAATAGGTTTGATATTAATAAATTTTAAAAGACTGAGTAAAGAACAAAAGTATCTTTTGTATTTCTCCATATTCTTCACTATTTATTATGCCTATTCTTTTATGTTAAAGTATAGATATTATATGGTCATTACTGCATTGTTGTGTGTGATGGTCGCATCTAAATTGGATGATATTCTAAGGTTCAAAATAACTTCTAAAGAAAGAAAAATTCTGTGGATTTTCCTAGCAGTGTTTATTCTAAGCATAATTGCTTATCTCTTACTTGTAATAAATAGCGCATACGTGATAAAAATTTTGGGTTCGTTAGCTGAACATTTTATTAGCGGTCTTGATGTTCTGATTCTCATGCATTTAATTGTGATAATTTGTGCGTTAATAGTCATATTAGTGACGACCAATAAAAAAATTAAATATGTTTTATTGATACTTTTATTAGCATTACCTTCTTTATATAGTCTTATCATGATTAATTATAGTCTAACCACTGACGCTCTTGGAGTAATCGATACTAGCAAGAATTTCACTTTATTCTTTGATAAGGTGCTTCGGCCGATTCCTGATAAAGATGTCGTATTAGAAATGTATTATGGTGATACTTATGATGTCCAAGTCTATATGCGCGATAATCTTCCTAGAAATACGATGGTCCTAAGTTATGATGGTAATCTGTACTATTCCAATCTGAAGTATATTCTTATAGATTCCTACAGGATGGCTTTCACATATAAAGATTATAATGCCACGTTGGCTGATTCTCTTAATATATTGAAATATAACAATATTACTTATATTCATTATAAAATACCTGGTTGGGATGAACAGGTATTTGATAAAGGACAGTTGTATGATAGATCTTTGATAACTCAAAATCTTAATGATACACGTATCTTCGAACCAGTATACCGCAATAAGGATTATGTGATATATCGGGTATTGACTTATGATATTTCTAAAGGATAGTGTTGAAGTTTCCTTCACAAGATTTATAAATAAGTACTGTACACATTTGCTTATTTTGGTTTTATTTATAAACCAAGAGATAATAGGTCGTTTTTGTACGGTACATAACCCTACGAAACCATTTTATGGGGTGTCAATATGCCAAAAGAAGGATACGAATCATTAACAATACCAGAAGCGTTAGATAACAAGATAACTGATTTTGTCAAGAACAGCGGTGGAATATTTTCTAATAAGACGCAAGCCGTTGCTCAGGCATGGCAAATTTATGAGAATATAATATTAGAAGAAAAAAATCCGAAGCCAGTCAAGATAGGAGATAAGTTAGTAGGTCATGATCAACCAGTCTTTATAATAGCAGAAATTGGCTTGAACCATAATGGCGATATGGAAATATGTAAGAAAATAATAGATATGGCCGTTGAGGCAGGATGCGATGCTGTAAAATTCCAGAAGAGAACTCCAGAAGTATGTGTTCCTGAAGCGCAAAAGAATGTTCTTAGAGAAACACCTTGGGGAATCATGACTTATCTCGAATACCGTAAGAGAGTAGAATTTGGAAAGAAAGAATACACAGAAATTGATGTTTATTGTAAAAAGAAAGGCATCATGTGGTTTGCATCACCGTGGGATATTGCAAGTGTAGATTTTCTTGAAGAATTTGATGTACCTTGTTACAAAGTAGCTTCAGCATGCTTGACTAATAAGGAATTATTGCTAAAGATGAAATCAAAGAATAAACCAATAATATTATCTACAGGTATGAGTACTATAGCACAGATAAGTGAAGCAGTAAAGATATTAGGTGAAGAAAATCTGGTCATCCTGCATTGCACATCCACTTATCCTTCTGCAGAGAATGAATTGAATCTTAATGTCATAAAGACATTCAGGAAATATTTCAATTGTCCGATAGGTTATAGTGGTCATGAATCTTCAGTCTATCCGACAGTTGCTGCTGCAGTCATAGGAGCATGTGCTGTCGAACGACATATAACTATTGATAGAGCAATGTATGGTTCCGATCAAGGTGCAAGTCTTGAACTTAGAGGCCTGCAGATAGTATGCAACGAGATAAGAACTCTGAAGCGTATCATGGGCGACGGTATAAAGAAAGTATATGAATCTGAGAAACCTATACTCAAGAAATTGAGACAGGTGGAGGAGTAGACAAAATGTTGGATATAGATTTTTATATGAAGTCTTATGATTTCATGAAAAAAGTTCAGACTGGCAAAATTAAAGATAGAAAAGCCACTTTCGATTTTCTTGAAAGCATAAGGAACAAGGATCCTATAGTATACAATATTGAGACGACTAACGCATGCAATATGAGATGCGAGATGTGTCCAAGGACCACGATGATGACGCGACCGATAAAAACTATGTCTAAGGAATTATTTAGCGACATAGTCAGTCAATTAAAGCCGCATACGAAAGAAAAATGGGCGGAATGGGAAGCGTTTGTCCAAAAAACATATGGCATAAAACCAAATGACATGAGTGAAAATCATTTCTTTTTGTATATCATACCAAAAGTTATTCAACTGCATGGATATGGAGATCCACTGCTTGACAAGAATATGGGTGCAAATGTGAGGATGTTGACAGATAATCATCTTTATTCGTATTTTAGCTGTAATCCTGCGAATATTAACATAGAAAAGACGATTGAAATGTTTGAGAATGGACTCAGCTACATCAAATATTCGATTGAGAGTGTAAATGATGAACGTCACAAAGCAATCAGGGGAAATGCATCAAATTTTACTAAGAGCTATGAAAAGATACTTAAGATATTAGATATCAAGAAAGAAAGAGGACTTGAAACAGTAATCGTAATAACGATGTTAGATCTTAATAAAACATGGCAAAAAGAAGACTTCTCAAAGCTAAAACAACTCTTTGAAGGCAAAGATGTTTACATATATATGAAAAGCGAGGATCAGCAATGGTATAGAGAAGATTATCATGGCACCAATTCTGTACATTGGTCAGAATTATGCAGACATCCATGGATGTCGATGACCATAAAATCTGATGGTGAAGCCGCAATGTGCATGGAAGATTTTAATAATGAGATAGTGTTAGGAGATGTGACTAAAGAATCTTTGCATGATATTTGGAACGGTAAACTCTATGATAAATTTAGAAGAGACCACGTGTATTTGACAGACAAAGGTATTAAATGCATTAAACGTTGCGATATGAAAATGTTTGGAGAGATGATGCCAGATGAATAAAACAATTCCACTGAACAAACCAATTACGACAAATAAAACAATTCCGAAGAATAAAGAACCGAAGAATAAAGCGATTTTTATTACCGTAAGAACGTCTTCGACAAGACTTCCAAAAAAGTGCTTGTTAGAGATTAATGGCAAGAAAAATATAGATTTTTTGATTGAGCGTATGAAGCATTCAAAAAAAGCCGACATGATTGTTGTCTGCACGACAACTAATCCTGCAGATGATATCCTAGAATCGATAGCGAACAAACAAGGCATAAAATGTTTTAGGGGAAGCGAGGAAGATAAGTTAGAAAGATGGAGAGGCGCTGCAGAAAAATTCGATGTCAAATATGTTGTGACAGCCGATGGTGATGATTTGTTGTGTTCACCAGAACTTATCGATATGGGTTTTGAGCAGTTAGAAAAAGACGGATGTGATTTCATAGAGGAAAAGCCTGGAGCTAATGTACCTATCGGTGCGTTCACATATGGAATAAAAGTGAGTGCGTTACAGAAAGTATGTGAAATCAAGGGTTCTGATAATACCGAGATGATGTCTGTGTATTTCACAGAAACAGGATTGTTTGAGGTAGAAATTTTAAAGAATATTCCTGAAAAATTAAAGAGACCAGAGATAAGGATGACATTAGATTATGAAGATGATCTGAAATTTTTCAAGAATATAATAGAACATTTTTCGAGCAAGAAATATTTTGATCTTTTTGAAGTGATGGACTATCTAGAGAAGCATCCTGAAGTGATAAAGATAAATCAATATTTGACTGATGCATTCCTTGCAAATCAAAAGGCTAAAACAAAGTTAGTCTTGAAAAAGAAATAAGTCGAAGAACTAAGTAAAAGAAACAAGTTTGTATAATTATATTTATGTATTATTTATATGATAAATAATTAACGAGGGAGGATAAAAATGTCAGAAGAATTAGTAAATCCGTCAAAATATCTAGGAAATGAATTAAACTATGTGAAGAAAGTTTTGGAATCCGAGAGTTGGTCAGCAACATCTGGTAATTGGAACCAAACATTAGAACAGGCATTTGCAAAAAAGTTCGGTTCACGATATGCCATCGCATGTAACTCAGGCACTTCAACTTTACATGCTGCACTTGAGGCTGCAGGCGTAGGTCCCGGTGATGAAGTTATTTCTCCAGCAATAACAGTCATTATGAATACTACAGCAACGCTGCATGCAAATGCTATTCCGGTATATGCAGATGTCGATCCTCATACATTCAATATCGATCCAAAAGACGTGGAGAAAAAAATAACGAAAAAGACTAAAGCTATAATTACTGTCGCATTATATGGTCTTCCTCCTGACTTGGATCCGATAATGGAGATTGCAAAGAAAAATAATCTGATTGTTATTGAGGATAATGCGCAATGTGTCGGAGCCACATATAAAGGAAGATTAGTAGGAACTATCGGTCATATGGCTAGTTATAGTTTTGAGAATACTAAACATATTTCATGTGGCGAAGGCGGTATGATAACAACAAATAATGAGCAATATGCTGAATTAGCGAGAAAAATTGCTGGCCACGGTTTTAAGAATTTGAGAGCTGAAGAGGGTAGAGTGCGTCTTAATCAAGATGTATTCCAAAATCCTCACTATAAACGTCACGACGTACTCGGATGGAACTATCGTTTGTCGGAGTTTAATGCCGCAATAGCTTTAGCACAGCTTGAGAGAGTAGACGACCTTATAGAGTTAAGAGTCAAGTCAGCGGAAATTTTTATGAATGTCATGAAGGAATGTGATTATTTGATTCCACAGAAATGTCCTCCAGGATATACTAATTCGTATTATACTTTAGGAGTATTGTATGAAGGTCAGGAGAAGATAGGTGTTTCGTGGGAAGAATTCAGGAAGGAGTATATACGTCAAGGCGGAGACGGGTTCTATGGTGCATGGTCAGTACCTTATTTAGAGCCAGTAATGGTCGAAAGACAATTTGTTAAAAGATGTCCTTGGGTGTATAATGATGTTGTCTATCATAAGGGATTATGTCCTGTTGCTGAAAAAATTCAGGAGAAAATAATGCAATTCAAGACCAATTATAGAGATTTGGATCTTGCAAAGACTAAATCAGAAGCTTTGAGAAGAACTATTGCTCATTTCAAAAAGAATTAAGACAATAAATTAAAACAAAAAATTAAGAAATTACGTGCTACAAAAAATGTGGTGAGAATGCAAATGAAAAAAACTATTATTATTGCGGGTTCCAAGGGAGTAATGGGTAGTACGGTCACAGATTTTTTTAGGAAGAATTATAATGTCTTAGAGTTGGATTTACAATTAGGACACGATCTGAGCGATGAAAAATTCGTCAAGGAATGGTTTAAGAAAAATAAGGGTGATTGTCTCATAAATTTATTTGCCCTCAACGATCATGTGGATAAAACGCGTTTCAAAGAAAAAGACACGTTATATGATATATCTTTAGATTCGTTTAGAAAATATTTAGATGTAAACCTTGTCGCACTATTTTCCGTATGTAGAGAATTCGCTAGGAACAACAAGAATGGAGTGATAATAAATTTTTCTTCCACATATGGATTAGTATCTCCGATTCCTCAGATGTATCCCGGTTCTGAAAAACACATCGCTTATGGTGTTTCAAAAGCAGGAGTCATTCAGTTGACAAAACATTTGGCTGTACATCTAGCTCCGAATATCCGTGTGAACTGTATAGTTCCTGGTGGCGTAAAATTTAAGCAGACTGAAGAATTCCAGAAAGCATATGCATCTAGAACGCCTCTCAACAGAATGATGAATGCGGAAGAGATGACTGGCATACTAGAATATTTATGTGATGATAAATCAAGCTATGTCACAGGAAGCGTCTTTGTAATAGATGGTGGATGGACTGCATGGTAATATCTGTCAATCTAAAACAAGATTAATATTTGTTAAGGAGTATTTTATGAATAAACTGAATTGGTTGCATAACCTGAAAAAATCGAACGTATCATCTTTGAGAAAGAGATTAGTAGGAGTAAAATTGTTAATTTTGGATTTTGATGGTGTATTGACGAACAATAAAGTATACACTGCTCAAGACGGTGTAGAATCTGTCATGTGCGACCGGGGAGATGGTTTAGGTCTAGAATATCTAAAGAAATACACTGATGTTGAAGTGCTGATATTATCTCGAGAAAAAAATCCTGTGACTCTTGCTAGAGCGAAGAAATTAGGTGTGGAATGCATTAGTGGTATAGAGTCGAAATGGGAGATTCTTCAGGCGGAAATCAAGAAAAGGGAGTTATCGAATCAAGATGTAGCTTTCATCGGGAACGATCTAAACGATATTGAATGTATGAGCAATGTGGCTGTACGGATAGCTGTTGCAGACGCTTATCCTCAAGTCAAGAAAGTGGCTAATTATATTTCGAAACATCTTGGCGGTCATGGTGCTGTCAGAGAGATATGTGAAGAGATTATGCGTGCTAAAGGTGTACATCCTTATCATTGATTTGCATACACTGATTGGCTGAATTTACGGGGTGCATTATGAAAACTGATCATGTTTGTTATTTATGTGGACAAAAAAATTCAGGCGAAGTAATCGGTAAAGTCAGAGACGTGCCTGATATGTCTGTTTTAAAGTGTAAGACTTGCGGTCTTGTGTTTTTAGAGAATTTTGATCATATAGATGATAATTTTTATGAAGATTCCAAGATGAGAGAAAATGATTCTACGAAGGAATGGGAAGGACATCTTGTTGAATGTGCAGAAGATGATAATCGAAGAGTGCATATGTTATTGCCTTTGGCACGAAACAAACGCATACTAGATTTTGGTTGCGGTGGCGGCGGTTTCTTGCTAGGGATAAGAGATTCTTGTTCCTTATGTGCTGGTTTGGAGAAGGATAGGTATTTCAGGGACATATTGAAGAAAAAAGGAATTACGATGTTTTCAGATATTGAGCAGGTTGAAGGAAAGTTTGATGTGATAACAATGTTTCACGTCTTAGAGCATCTCAAGGATCCAAAGGATATGTTGAAAAAATTATCGAAGCATCTTACTGATGATGGTTCTATGATAATTGAGGTTCCTAATCCTGATGATGCGTTGTTACAGCTGTATAAGAATAAGGGTTTCTCAGAATTTACATATTGGAGCTGTCATCTATATCTCTTCAATAGTACTTTGTTAAAAAAACTTATAGAAGATGCCGGTCTTGAGGTAAATTATATTAAACATATCCAAAGATACCCTCTTTCTAATCACTTATATTGGTTATCATATGGAAAACCTGGTGGTCATAAACTTTGGAGATTTATGGATTCCCCAGAATTAACTGCCGCTTATGAGAATCAGCTTGCAAAAATTGGAGCGACTGATACAGTAGTAGCTTCAGTTTCACTCAAGAAACATAAATAACAAAAGAAATGAAAATAAAGTTCTTTTGATATTTTGATAAATTCTTTTATATTCTTTTTAATACATTCTTAATTTCTCCTACAGTCAATATTCTAAGACCAAATAGCATCCCTATATAGATACAGGCAGAAATCAATCCTATTACTATTATCTCAGCATACATATTCATACTGATTACGCTTTTTAATCCATATAATGATGCAAAAAATACTATTGAAGATATTATTATTCCAGGAATCTTTGGAACTTTGATATTTATTTGTTTCTTTAGTATGATATACGACCATAACATCATTATAAAATAGCTTAATGTTGTAATCAGTGCAGAGCCATTAATCCCGAAATAAGGTATCAGTATTATGTTACCTATGGCGTTGAATATTGCTGCAACTATTGTTATATTAGTTATTTTTTTCGGTTTTCCAAGACCATTCAGTATTGCAAAATTCACTTGGGCTATGACCAGAAATATCATACCGATTGATAATATGCTCATAGCCGTAGCTCCAATTACGAATGCTTCTCCAAATAGCATATAGAGAATCATTTTAGCAAAAAAGAAAACTCCTAACGCACATGGCAGTATTATGATTAGCGAATATCTATATATTATGGCAATAAGTTGTTCCATATCCTTGTTCAACTTTTTATGGGATAATTCTGATATCAATGGAAATAGCACTGTAGCTACGACTCCGCCTAAATAACTGAGTATCAATATGGTTGATAGTGTGGCGTTATATACTCCTACCAGTGAAAGTGAGACGAGTGGAGTAAGTATTATCGTATCGATGTATCCGATTACTGTGCCGGCTATCGTCGATATCATGTTTGGCAGAGCGAATCGCGTTATCTTGTCAAACATTTTTTTATCGAAATACTTATGTTTTATCCTTGGGATTATAAGTCTGTAAGCTGAGTAACCGAACAGTATCAATATGAACGCGCATGAAAGTATATATGCTATCAGAGGCAGTGTGACATCATTAGAGAAACCGACATAAAACAAGAACACCGTGCATAAGAAAAATAGCATCTTACTCAAGAAATACATCAATCCAAATTTGAACATGTCCTGGAATGCCTGGAATAAGACTTGTACAAATCCGACGATATTATTGATTATGAGTATTACCACTCCTAATATTATAAGATTTGTGGCTCCAGGCATATGAAGATATCCTGTTGCGATGAATCGTGAGATTGACAATATTATCAGAGAGATTATTGCGGTCAGTATGAGATTGACATTTATTACATATCTGATAAGTTTGGATAGTGATTGTCGATTTTTACTTGAGACGAATTCTGGGATATACTTGACTAATGATTGGTTATAGCCCATGTCAGTAAAGATGGTTATGAACATAAATAACGTGTATATAGAATAAAATAATCCGAATTGTTCTGGACTTATTGTCCTTGCTAGAAAAATCCGAGTCAAATATCCTGCAAGTGACGCTAAGAGATTAAAGACAAAAACGATTATGAATCCATTTATTATCCTGTTCTTATAAGACATATGATTTGATTACAATCAGGCTTTTATATATTTTGTGAAACGAATGATTGCTTATTTCTTACGCTTCGTATACTGTTTATCGTATCCGGAATCTTTCATCGGAACCAATCTGATTCCCTTGATGTAACTGGACATCACTGAAAGTGCGGTCTTTACAAAAATAGGGAACGGTGTTTCGATATATGTCTTTACTACAAAACCTTCCTCTACATTCAAGAGTTTTACTGGAGAAAATATTATCCTTAAGATAGGATGTTTTTTCAAGTACGCTTTTTCTGTTTCAGTAGCTACACGTCTTCTTTGAGCTAAAAGCTCTTTTGTACCGAATTCTGAGATATTTATGATGAGATCCCTAGCATCACCTAATGATTCAAGGAATTTATCCATATTTTTTATCTTATGTCTCACAAGTCCATATAGCGGGGTCCCAGGATACGGCGTAGCAAAGAACGGTTTGGCAAGGATATTATGTCTGACACAGAATTCAATGGTCTGATCTATGTCTTCCTTGGTTTCGCCTGGATAACCGATTATAAACGTTCCAAAATATGGTATCTTATATTTTTCGCATATATCAATAGCTCTGTCCATCTGTTCAATAGTCGTCATCTTATTCATGAGATTCAGGACTTTTTGACTTCCAGACTCAAATCCGAAATTAAGACCAGTACACCCTGATTTTTTTAGAGCAATGACTAATTCTTTACTCACAAGACTGGCTCTCATTGCAGCCATATAATGTATCTTGAGATTGTTCTTTTTCAGGAGTTTAGTGAGTTTATTGACTTCATTGACATTATAGACGAACAGATTATCTTCAATCCCGAAAGAAGTTACTCCGTATTTCTTTTTGAGTGTTTTTATTTCTTTGATTATACATTCAAAACTTCTCCTTCTTTGTTTATATCCGAATTGATGATAACAGAAATTACATCTGAAGGGACAGCCTCGCTCAGTCTGGATATTCATGCTGTTATTTGTGAATTTCAAGAATTTTTCCATGTCGATTAGATCCCAGTCTGGAAGTCCGATAGCATCAAGATCAGGTACGACTTCTCTAGGTGCAGAATATATCACTTTGCCCTCATGTTTGAATGCGATGCCTTTTATTTGTTTAAGCTCTTCCACGTCTGGCTTTTCATGCTTTTCTAAGTACCCGAATAGTTCTGGACTAGTCAATTCGCCTTCTCCAAGGACTACAAAATCTACGCCAAGTCCGTCTAAAGTCTCTTTAGGCGATCCTGTTGCAAGACTGCCTCCGATAATTATTTTTTTGTTCGGGAAAGTTTTTTTTACTACGGGGATCAACCATTTAAGATACTTATATACCGTAACTAATCCGCCTGTACCAATGATATCACAGTCGACTTTTTTCAGTTCTTCAACCACCTGTTCTCTAGAATAACGATTGATATTGATGTCAAATATCTGCACATCGTGACCTGCTTTTATCAATGATTGGGCTACGAAGACTATTCCGAAGGGAAAATAATCTGGAGGATAATGTTCTCTTAATGGAGGACTAATCAAAAGGACTTTCATTTATAATCACCTAACATGCTTCTTGACATAATATAATTTCTTATAATATATCTTGTAATTTTTATAGATTTTTTTACTTTAGATTATGATATTCTTTGTACCACTTGATGAATTCTGCCATTCCATCCTCTATCGAGGTTGTCGGTTGCCATCCTAGAAGTTTTTTTGCCTTGGATATATCCGCCCAAGTGTTTTCGACATCTCCTGGCTGCATCGGCAGCATATTCTTTTTGGCAGTCTTGCCAAGATTCTTCTCTATTAATGTGATTACATATGTCAATTCTACTGGCTTGTTGTTTCCAAGATTTATTATCTGATATCCCATAGGTTTCTCTAATGCTTTGACTATACCGTCAACTATATCTGCTACGTATGTGAAATCTCTTTTCATCTTACCATAATTAAAAACGTTGATTGGTTTGTCTGCAAGGATATTCTTGGTGAATAACCATGGAGCCATATCTGGCCTTATGTGTGGGCCGTATACGTTGAAGAATCTGAGGCAAGTTATGTTCATGCCTGCTAGATGATGATACGTAAATCCTAATAGTTCATTGCTCCTTTTTGTCTGAGCATACAATGATACTGGCGTATCGACTTTATCGTCTTCTGAGAATGGTATTTTCTTGTTTTTTCCATATACTGAACTGGATGATGCTAGCACAACATCCTTTATTCCATATTTTTTCGCGCATTCTAAAATATTTAATGTACCTTGTATGTTTGTTCTTATGTAAATGTGTGGATTAATCATAGAGTATCTCACTCCAGCTTGTGCTGCAAGATGACATACCCTGTCGAACTTCTCTTTCTTGAATATCTTGTCTACTGCATCAAAATCTGCTATATCTACATTATATATCTTGATGCCTTTCAACAGTTTTGCACGATGATTTTTTAATTTGACATCATAGTAATCGCTGAAGTTATCTATGACAACGACTTGGTTTCCTAACTCTTTAAGTTTTTTTGCTGTGTGAAAACCTATGAATCCTACACCACCAGTTACTAAGTATTTCAGTCGAATCACCCTGTTTTATTCTAAATTTGATGCTTTGGTTAATGCTTTTATTAGCATTTTCTGAGATCTTTCAAGTCGTATGCTTTGCTCTTTTTTTAAAGCTTCCGTATAAATCTGTATACCATGTATATCGTTAGTTTTATAATTTGACGCATTTTATAAAGGGTTGTAACTCATAATCATAAGATTTATAAATGAATTTTTATTCCCTTATATTTGGACGGCCATGGCAGATTGGTTACACCCGATCCCATTTCGAACTCGGAAGTTAAGCAATCTCACGTTTCAAGGTATACTGCACTTATGTGTGGGAAACTTGATTCGCTGTCCTCCTTTTTATTCTAATGAGTTATTTGAGATGTAGTTGTCGCTGTGTCGACCTATTTGTTTTCGGTGCAGCCTTTTTACTAAAAGGGTGCCGCGGGTTTCTGCTGCCCTCCTTATTATTCTATATTATTTATTCTATATGAATACTTGATTCTAGATTATTGTTCGATTCCTCGAACCTATATAAGCTATCTAATTATATACTCAGTAGGCAATTTTCATTAACTTAATAAATCATTTTTGTTTTGTATCGTTATGAGTATTTTTATAGTCATAGCAGCTTATAACGAAGGCAAGAGTATCACTAAAGTCATCTCTAATCTGAAGAATGCAGGTTATAATAATGTCGTTGTTGTTGACGATGGCAGTAAGGATAATACTTTCGATATAGCATTAAATGCTGGTGCAACAGTTCTACGTCATATTCTCAATCGTGGTCAAGGTGCAGCCTTAAAGACCGGTATAGATTATTCTTTGAAGGCCGGTGCTGATATAATAGTTACATTTGATGCTGATGGTCAACATCGCGTCGAGGATTTAAAGCCTATGATAAGTCCTGTACTAAGTAAGAAATATGATGTTACTTTAGGCAGTAGGTTCCTTAGATCTGTCGAGATGCCTTTTTTTAGGAGATTGACACTGAAGATAGGTGTACTTGTCGTATGGTTCTTTTACGGCGCCAATATGACCGATGCTCACAATGGTTTCAGAGTGATGAATAGGAAAGCAGCACAGACAATAGACATAACATCTGATCGTATGGAACACGCGTCACAGATTGTTGAAGAGATATGTAAGAAAGATCTTAGGTATAAAGAAATACCTGTAGTAATATTATATACTAACTACTCTATGCAACATGGTCATGGCGGTATACTTCAAGCAATAAAAGTATTCGGTAGAATGATCATAAGAAGAATAATCAATTAGGTTATTGATCAATCAGATTATTGGAGATAATTATGGAGAAACATTTACTCGGGTGATAAAATGACTATTATACAAATATTACTTATATTGTTCGCACTTTTTGCTTGGAGCAGAGCATTCCTTAGGATGCGTGGAAAGAGCATCAGTATCGGTGAATTCTTTTTCTGGAGTATGATATGGATTGCAGTTATTATCGTAGGAATATTTCCGGACATAGCTGTTGTACTTTCAGGAATAGTTGGTATAGGTAGAGGTGTAGATCTGGTGTTATATACTAGTATCGTATTATTATTTTATCTGATGTTTAGGCTATATGTCAAGATTGATGCACAAACTAGAGAGACGACTAAATTAGTAAGGGAAATAGCTATTAAAGATGCAAAAAAGAAAAAGTGATTGGATGAATTTATTGATCATAGTGGAGGAGTTTTTATGAATACTTCAAATAAGCGCGGTTCAATTAGGCGAGTCTTGGTTATTGGTGGAGCAGGATACATTGGCAGTCATATCGTTGATGCATTATGCAGTGCTGGTCACGACGTTACTGTTTTTGATAATCTATCTTCTGGTTTCAAGGAGAATCTCAATAAGAACGCAAAGTTAGTTGTTGGTGATATCTTAAACCTAAGTGATTTGGATAAGATATTTTCTAAGAAGTTTGATGCGATATTCCATTTTGCCGCATTGAAAAATGTCGGCGAATCAATGGTTCATCCTGAGAGATATTCTCTTACGAATATAACTGGTACATTGAATATACTCAATACCATGGTCAAGTATGACGTCAAGACATTTATCTTTTCATCCTCTGCAGCCGTATATGGTGCACCGAAATATATGCCTGTGGACGAGTCACATCCACTGAATCCTGAAAGTTTTTATGGATTTACTAAATTGGAGATTGAGAGATTTTTAGACTGGTATTCTAAGATTAATGGAGTAAACTATGCTGCATTAAGATATTTCAACGCTGCAGGATATACTCCTGGTAAATGTAAGGAGAAGAATCCTGGAAATTTGCTTCCAATCGTTATGGAGACTGCTGCAGGCATTAGAAAAGAAGTCCAAGTGTATGGTGATACTTATGATACTGATGACGGTACTGGTGTAAGAGATTATATTCATGTTCTGGATCTAGCATCAGCGCATCTTCTTGCGATGGATTATATTTTCAAAAATAAAAAGAATGTCATCGTCAATCTTTCCACTAAGAAAGGCAATAGCGTCCTAGAGATAATCAACAGAGCAAAGAAGTTGACTGGCAAAAAAATACCTTACACGATTGTAGGCAAGCGTGCTGGTGATCCAGCAATACTTATAGCCTCGTCAGAATTAGCGTATAAGTTGCTTGGTTGGAAACCTACACATTCTGATATCGATACGATAATAAAATCGATGTGGGAGATTTATAAGAAGTAAAAATATAATATAAAAAATAAAATAATTAATATCTTATTTTTCTATTAATCTACGTCTGTTCTTTCAGGTATTCTATGCCTTCGCGAATTATTTTTGTTATGTCTTCATCTGTCAATTCTTCTTCAGTCACTTTAATGCTATTTGAAAGTACTGCTCGGTAATAATCTGTAGGCATGATATGCGTTATTATCTTCCTATGTATCAAGAATCGGCCATTCTTGCTTGTCGTTATCTTACTCTCTATTATCGGCATCTTCTTGAGATGCATTTCTCGTTTATTGCTAAGTCCCATAAAATCAATCCTCCAAAAATATTTGATGTTATTGAGATGTGAAATATCTTAATAAGTCTATCTTAGAAAAAATCGTAAGAAATACGAAGTAAATGAAAGATATACATTTTTTATCCAACTACTTCTTCACCAATTTCGCTATAAAAAACCCTTCGGTTTCCGTTTTCGTCGGCCAGAATCTTTTGCATTTGATAATCTCTGGATTCAATTTCTTCCCAAAGACTTCAGTCATACCAACATCTCCGATATCAAGTTTGACTTCTTCCAATTTCATTGATGGATATTTTGATAGTACCCAGTCGATGTTCATCTCATCCTCTTCTGGTTCCAATGAACATGTGCTATATACTAGTGTACCACTTTTCTTCAATACTTTGATGGCGGCTTTCAATAGTTCTTTCTGTAATCTTGAACGCTCTCTTATCCCGTCAATACTTTTTTTCTTGAAAAACTCTTCTTCAATAGCGTAATTGCCGCTGCATGGGGCATCTAATAATATTTTATCGAATTCCAATCCTAGATCGAATACGAATCTTGAATCTTTTTTGTACAATACAGCGTTTGTTACTCCACATCTTTCAAGATTGTTCCTTAAAGCGAATAATCTTCTTGGATCAGCATCCAATGCTAGTAATATTCCTTTGTTCTGCATATATTGCGCTATCTGCGTCGTCTTGCTGCCCGGAGCAGCACACATGTCTAATACGGTTTCGCCTGGCTTTGGTTCAAGTACTTGTGGTGGTAGTTGTGATGCCGCTTCTTGGATATAATAATATCCCTGCAGATATTCTGATGTTGCTCCCAAAGAAAATTTGGTTTCATAATAGTATCCAAAATCCGTATAAGGTATCTTTGTTAATTTTACTCCAAGATTTTTCAATCTAGATATGATATCTTTCTCATCAGTCTTCAAAGTGTTTACTCTTAATGAAGGATTCAATGTTATGAGTTTACACGTGTAACCCATTGATTGATACCTTTTTACTAACGGATTGTTTATCGGTATTGTCTGATTAGTTTCCATGTGTACCTATTTTATCTGATGTATTCGGATTTTTTATTTTTCTATCTCTAATATTATGCTGTTATTTTTCTCGTCTATATCCTTGATTATTTTCTTGAATTCTGGATTATCACTAAGTTTTTGTCTGATTACATTCCAAGAGTATTTGGTCCTTGCTTCTTTAATCGTTCTTAATATAGCATCTATCTCCTGATATTTCTCGTATAATAATTCGCCTTTCGCCTGATTCTCTTTATAGCCATCTTCGCATTCTGCCAATACTTTTAGTTGTTCATCGATGACGTTCTGGATCCTTTCCATAGCTTTATTGGTATCTTTCTTAGATTCTAAATGTTTGATGACGTCATAATTCTCCCTGATGGCTTCGCAGAAACTGCTATATTTTTTCTGTTCCTTATCCTTCAATGATTCCAGAACAAATGGATATATGTTTCCTTCGCACGAATTCGCTGAAGTTTCCTCGTGAAATAGCATTATTAGATTTTTATATAATGAACTGTATTCTTTATCCGTCAACGTCTTTGTTATTTTATTTTTTTCAATTTTGCTATCATAGCATAATTCTTCAGCATATGTTCCTCCGAGGCTGAATGTTATTGCCAAAGCTTTGACTAATGATTCCTTGTCTGAATTCTTTAAATGATCCTTGAATTCTTCCTCGCTGACTTTTAGGACGTCAAATTTTGATTTCGGATATATGTACGTCTCTCCTCTCTTCAATATACGATCTTTCCATGACTGTTCTTCTATGATGTTTAATATCTTTAATTTGTCATCGCAGAATATTATATTTCCTTTGCTGAATAATTCTATTATCAGATAATATGTAGTTATTTCTGTTCCGGCCTTTACTTCTAGCGTTATTGTAGTTACCCTTTCGAAATCTTTCTGTTCAATATTCCTGATTTTTGAACCTTCAAGATATTTTCTGAGCATCATACCAAAGCCAGTTGGTGTATCTGATGAATCTTTGCTATCATCAAGAAATATCATCCCTGGCAACAATACTTTAAGTAAAGTTTTGCCTTGACTTGTGATATGACAGCTTACTGTCAATTCTTTAGGATTACTTTTTGGTAGATATATCCTATCTACTTTTGATCCTTCCAATACCTTTAATTCTCTAATCAGATAATACAAGTCCAATGATGATAGTTCGTTTTTCATGTTAAATACAGCAATCGTCTGATATTCAGATTAAATCAGTTTTCCAATATTATTACCCTTCTTTTTGCTGCCTTGGCTTCATCAAGACATATATCGAATATTTCTGATTCGATATTCTCTTGAATCTTGTCCTTGGGATATTTTCTTTCTTTCAATCGATGATACACGTTCTTGATGTCAGTTTTTATTATTATGCAATAATCGCTGTCCAAGTGATGGCTTAAATGACTATCAATTATTATTCCATTCAATTCATGTTTGGCTAACGTCCCTTTAGCTAATATCTTTAATAATTGTTCGGTCTTAAACGTCTTATTTAATAATTTGTCAAGGACAATTTCCCTTGAGTGTCGAGTCTTGAATAGCGGCTCTACAGTATCTTTTAGTCGTTTTATGTCAACATCATACGTTTTAGCTTTCCTGTCATATGAATCATACAATTTTTTGTCCTTGATGTATTTGTTTAGGTCAAAATACTTCAGTCCGAATTTCGACAGTTTCTTTGAAATATATGTCTTGCCAACACCAGGAGTACCACTAATAGCTATTATCATAATATAGAATAAGTTGGATTGTATTATAAAGTTAATTTTTATTTATACAAACCGATTATTTCTTCAGCCAATTCATCACTGGCCATGCGATGATGGCAACGATTATTATGATTATCCAGAAAACGAGGTCATTATAGAGTTTGAATCCTAATCCAAGGATAATATTGGCTATTATTGTTATAAGTGATATTATGCCTAAAGTCTGTCTTAATCTAAGATTTTTCTCCTTCATATTCTGATACCATCGTTTTTACATTTGCTTTGTTATTGGCTTCCATTATCTTATCAATATCCTTACAGAAATATTTGGTTAGATTATTTTTATCATGTGGGAATGTGCAATCGCTGCAGTCCCAAATCCTTCCTGTAGGAAAGTTAGGGTGATAATGCCATTTGCCCTTGATCATGTTTCGTAGTTTATCATCAGGATTATCGAAATTATTTGTCAGACAACCTCCTTCCACGTTGTCCGTATCATAATATAAACAATAACATTCGAGACAGTTAAATCTCTCCATGTTTTTCATTGTATGACATGGAGTATTTTTAGCATACAATGGACACCAGTTAGGTAGATTCACTCTTCTGGTATTATAATCGTATTCAGAAATAGCTTGGGAGAGGTCATTTATATTTTTTCCCTTATTCATTTTAATTTCTTCAATTCAAGCTCTAAATCATGGATGTCCTTGAACTGCCTATATACCGAAGCAAATCTGATGTATGCTATCTCATCGAAATTCTTAAGATGTTTCATCACAATATCACCAACTACAGTACTTTGGACTTCGGTTGCTTCCATCCTGAATAGTTCAGCTTCAATCTCATCCACTACTTTGTTTATCTGTTCAATGCTTACAGGCCTCTTCTCGCATGACTTGATAACACCCTTGAGTATCTTATCCCTATTATATGATTCTCTGCGTCCATCCTTTTTCACAATCTTGAGATCAATCATCTCTACACGTTCATAGGTCGTGAACCTTTTGCCACAGGAATTGCACTCTCTTCTCCTTCTTTCGGTATCTTCATCAGATTCCCTCTTATCAACAACTTTCAAATCCTTAGAACCGCAAAATGGACATTTCATGATTAAACCTCAAAGATTAACATTATTATTGGCGCCTAGCGAGCAATATACTATCTATCTACAAACAGTCGCATATAAAAAATTAATGAAAAAAAGATTAACATTTACTATATGAGCAACCAGGATTGGAACATTTCTCGCATCCTTCCACTTTTATTATTGTGCCTTCACCACATTCTGGACAATCTCCTTTTTTTGTTGGAGCACTTCGTTTTTCTTCCTTGACATCGGTTTCTGTCAATGAATGGTCTTCACCGCCATTCCCATTTCCAGTCCTGATCATGTCCGATACTTCCTCACTTAGTTTCTTGTAGTCATATTTTCCCGATGCTATATCATTGACATTATACTTTTCAGTCGCTATCTCATATTTCTTCAATGTGACTCCAAAGCCTTGAGGTATCGATGTTATATCACCGGATCTTGTTTTTACGAATTTATCTCCTGATCCGATGTAATACACTTGATTAATTAAGTTCTTGATCTTTCCACCTATCCTTAATACCAATGAACCTAATCTTCCTAGCGATTCTACCTCTGCTTGTTGACTTGTTCCTGCATTTCCTAACGTGAGGAATGTTTCAAGTCCTCTACCGTCTTTAGGGTCATAAACTATAAATGTATGCATCTTTCCATCTGGTGTATTTTGTGAAATTTTCATTGCAGGCATTATATCCGGTACATTAAGAGGATTGTCAGGTGTTGCAACAAAGTTATTTATATTTTCATTCTTCTTTGCAATCTCAAGAACTTGAACATCCTTAGATCCGTCTCTATATACTGTTACTCCTTTGTTGTTATTCTTCCAAGAGAATATATATGCTTGCTTTATGTCATCTACCTTAACATCGCCACGCATGTTTATAGTCTTACTTACTGCATTATCTAATCCACGCTGGAATGCTGCTTGTGCTAAGATGTGTCCCTTATAATCCATGTCATGTGCTGTCCTGAACATATCTTGAATTTCTTTAGGTATCTTGTCAATGCCTTGTGCACTACCATAATTATCTGCTATAAGCGGTTCTATCTCTTTTAAGTTCAAACCGCGTTCTTCAATCACTTTCGCGAAAGCTGGAAGTGAGTAGTACACTGCATCTCCACCCCTGATATTTTTCTTGTATGTTAATGCATAGAATGGTTCAATACCTGATGCTACATCATATACCATGGATATTGTTCCCGTAGGAGCGATGGTTGTCCTTTGCAAATTCCTTACACGGTTCTCAAGATTTCCATTATCATAAGAACTACCCACAAAAGCAGGGAATACTCCTTTTTCTTTAGCTAATTCTACAGAATATTTTTTAGCTCTATTACTTATGAAACTCATAACTTCTTCTGCAAGTTCATATGCTTCTTCAGAATCATATTTCATTCCTAATTCCATTAGCATGTCTGCCCAGCCCATTATTCCTAGACCAACTCTTCTGTGATTCAAAACTGTCTTCTCAACTTCAGGTATAGGGCCTTTATTTGCATCATTGACATTATCTAAGAATCTCATAGCTCTACGTACTGTCTCATCTATTCTGTCATAGTCTATTGATACTTTTTTACCTGATACTATTCTGGAATATTCTTCCGGCCTAGTATCCAGATTATCTGTCGTGCTGTCCATAAGATAATTGAGGTTCGAATTATCATTGAGCATTCCTTCTAGTGGTCTATACTTTACTAGTTTTCTCTTACCTGATACAATTTTTGTAACTTCTTCAGGCTTCATGCCTGCTTTCTCTGGAGTCACACCATCAATCTTATCATATTTAAGCATATTTTTCATTATTATGCTTCCTAAATCACAAGCATCATATGGATGCAATGGTTGTTCTCCGCAAGGGTTTGTTGCTGTTGTAGGTCCCTCAGTTTCTAAGAGTGGATTATTCCTATTTACTGCATCCAAAAATATTATCCCAGGATCAGCAGTCTTCCATGCAAGATTGGCTATGACATCCATAATATATGGTGCAAATAATTGTATGTGTCCTTGATCGTTTACTCGACCAGCGACTTTTCCACTGTATGAATCTATTACATTGGTCTTACCATAAACTATTGGAGCATCTTTTTCTATGTCCAATTTCAATGAAGCAGGTTTTGGAGCCTTGCCAACATCCGATCCACCTAACTTGTTCTCTTCAATATTTCTTACAATATTCTTTAACTGTTCTGCTGTGAATGGTTTGTCTTCAAATTTCAATGTGTAGAAATCATTTTTTTCTACAGCTTCCATAAAGCTGTCAAACATACCAACAGATACATTGAAATTAGTTATTTCTCCTCTTGCTGCCTTCGCATATATGAAATCTAGAATGTCAGGGTGATTTATGTTTGCTATACCCATGTTCGCTCCACGCCTGTTTCCAGAATTTATTATTTCTGTCTCTCTATCAAATTGTGTTATGAATGATACTAACCCTGAAGCTATTCCCTTAGATTTCTGTACATACGTACCTCTAGGTCTTATTGCTGAAAAGTTATATCCTGTTCCACCACCATTTTTATGGATTATTGCTGCTTTCTTTACTGATTCGAATATCTGTTCCAGATCATCCTCTATTGGTAGAACATAACAATTAAACAATCCTTTGATATGTGTTCCAGCATTTGTCCATATCCTGCCTGCTGGTGAGAACCATGCATTATCCATCATATCATAGAACTCTTTAGTATATTTTTGTGCCTCTTCATCTGATTTTCCATACTGTTTCTCTACATCTCCTATGGTTTTTGATATTCTATATATTGCTTGAGCTGGTGTCTCAATTATTATACCATCATCATCTCTTACTAAATATTTTTTTTCAAGTGCAAACCGTTTATTTGGTGTTAGACCCTTCTCAAACAGACTATCCTTAATATATTCAGGATATTCCAATATTAAACTTGTATCCAAACTTTTCCCAGAATCTTTTATCTCATCAGCCATTCCAATCACCCACACCCATTAACCCACGTCTTATCTAATTTTAGTTTTTTAGACCATTTAAAAATAACAACCACAACCCGTTGTGGTCAAAGGTCGCTTCACCCACAACCTGTAGGGTCCTTACTTCTAGCTTATATTTAAAGATTGTTGTTGTTTAACACATATTTTGTAATGATTTTATTGTAGATTTAGAAATTATTGTGGATTTGCAAGCATTAATTGAGATAACATCTTAGATTTGAACATCAATACAGAGCATCGATAAATTTATAATATTTATCGAATTGTAATTAATATGTCTAATCTTAATTTTAGTCGTCCGCTTTATCACAGCAATAATGCGGCACTTGTTGATATAATAAGTGAGAATATGTATTACAATTCTAAAGAGCTTAAGGACAATCTTGTCAATACTGTTTCCAAAGCATACGATAAAGTTACAGATTTCTATAAAAATGATAAGAATGCTTTGCCGTTCACGACCGGGACGGTCTGCAGCATTGCAGTAAATTATTTTGCTACTCGGTACGCTTCTAACCACGAATTTTCTCCTGCAAAAATAAAATTTTATTCATTTATAGGAGAATCCGCTGTGAGTACTGCATTTGCAACCGGTGCCTTCTATTGGAAAGCATTTGAGAGAGGCATAAAAGATCATTCAGTAGGTAAGGAACTTTGGAGCACTACAAAATACTTAGGAAAGCTCGTTCCATTTACTTTTGCTTTAAGTTTTGGTCCTTATAGACTCGTCAAAAACTTAGGTTCTGATGTTCTTATATATTTTGGAATGTCACCAAGTCTTGCATTGCCTCTTGTTCAGACGGCATTGCTTTATCCTTTCGTGAAGTCGATAGAATATACTCAGGATTCAGCGAAATATGTTGGAGAAAGTATTAAGTATTTTAGGGCTAATCCTGGAAGTCTAAAGATATCCGTGCGCAACCGCAGGGATGCTGTCGGATTAAGATTATCAATCATTAGTGATAGCATCAAAGATACAAGTGGTGTGGTATTTGAAATGGCGCGAGAAAAAAGCACATCTTTAGTTAGAGCCATGAGAGAAAAGATGCGAGCGTAAATGTAAAGAATTGTTTCTTACAGTTCCTTGACCATATACGGTCCTTGTAATCCATATCCTAGTTTTCTATAGTATCCGCGCACGCCAATACCGCTTATGACTATCAACTTATTTTTTTCATTCTCTTTTGCAATCTCTTCTGCTTTAATCATGAGTTTCTTACCTACACCTTTATGTTGCGTCTTGCTATCATCAGATTGTCCTATGCCGACGGCTTGACCATAGACATGTAGCTCTCTGATCAATGCGCTTGTCTCAGTGATTACTGGATGCAAACATCTTGATGGTATCCTCAATCTCACAAATCCTAGAATCTTGTCTTGAATTTCCATGCTGATAAAATATTCTTTGCCATCACTAGCCGTATATTCTCTAATCACTATCTCCGGTTCTCCTTCAATTTTTTCTAATCCAATCTCTCTAGCTTTTATATCTCTAGATTTTACATCTCTGATTTTAGCCAGTTCATCAACGTATTGTCTAAGATTAGTCCTATTGACTCCAGCTGTTATGGCATATGTCGGTATGTCTCTCTGGATTCTCATTATCCTGCAATATTCTGGTATATATTTATAACTTTCAACTATTATTTCAGCGGCTTGTTCAGTGTTTAATGGTTCGAATATTCCTTCCTTGTATATTTTATATAATTCTGTACCTGGCATGACCATGCATGGATATATCTTAATCATGTCAGGTCTAAAATCTGAATCGTAAAAGATTGTTTTTAGACTTTCAATATCTTTCTGCTTGCTAATTCGGATACCATCTATATCTGGCAATCCAGGCATCATATGGAAATTTAGTTTGAATCCTAGATCTCGCAAATCAGCTATGGATTTTTTTGTATCTTCAATATCATGACCTCTATTGACGAATTTTAGTATATCATCATACACGGTCTGGACTCCTAGTTCTATCCTTGTGACGCCTAAATTTAATAATTCCTCACCCTCACCTGCGCGTGCCCAATTCGGTTTAGTTTCTATAGTGATTCCTATGCATCTTATTACTGATGTCTCGTTTATCTTTTGTTCTTCCTCTAGATTCTTGATATCTCTTCTTTTTAATTCAAGGACTTTATCTCTTATACGTTCAGTTCTTCCACTATCTCCGATATCACTTGGTAGTTCAAAGAATTCCTTGAAATGTTCCAAGTCTAACTCTCCGTCTTTGAAGAATTCATTAGAGAAATCATTGTATGCTTTGAACGAGTAATGGATATATTCTTCCTGATAATCTTTTTGGAATGAAGTGAAGGTTCCACCCATTATTATCTGGTCAACTTTATCAGGACTCTGTCCAAGCACGATATATTGTTCTAATCTGTTGAATATTATCCTATACGGATCGTAATCATTCCTCATACCTCTCATTGTGCTTGGTTCTTTTCCAGTATAACTTTTTGGAACATTGCCAAATTCGCTATCTACACCGCCTGGACAATATATGCATGAACCGTGCGGACAATTGATTGGCTTAGTCATCGTAGCAACAACTGTAACACCAGAACCCGTCCTCATAGGTTTAGTCTGCAAGAATGTTCGAATTATTTTAGCATCATCAAGACTCGCATTTAGGTAGATGTTTATGTCTGTAGGGATATCTTTGATGTGATATTTCTTACATAAATCTTTCTTATGTCTAGATAGTATTGTTTTATCTGGATGATTTTCCTTGATCCAATCTATTATTTCTGAATAAAAGGTCATTAGGATGGGATAAGAATTGAGTATAAAAATGTAGTGGATAACTATTACCACGTATTTAGCATATTCTTGTGAAAGTCAATCCTGAATCTATATTCACTCGGATTATTTATTCTTAAAAGTTCACTGCTTGCAGTTTCGGCTAGGGCAAACATGTTTAGTTCTACAAAAATATCTGATTGCTGAGTTATGAGTTTGTCGTATTGTTCTTCGAGATTCTCATTTTTTGGATCCACAATTTTCTGTAATTGTCCATCATATCTAATTATTTTCAGTACAACGCCTTGTTCAAGTTTTGAGACGAACATCCTATTTAATATTAGTGCAATGTTTTTTGTTTCATATATATCCTGTTCAACAGCATTCAAGCGTTCTGAATATTTTATCCATGCGACATCCTTAGAGACGTCCTTAAGAAGTGCTGCTGTATAAAGTGTGTCCCATTGTGTATTCTCATCTAGAGTCTGGTCTAAATATCTTTGTATGATATAAGGTGCCGCATTTCTTATGCGTTCAAGTTCGCGTAATGTATTGATTTTTTGATCGAATATTGATTCATCATTATGCCAAGTATTATTGTCTTTGACATTCTTTAATCTATATAATTCAGGTAATTGCCGGATGAATTCACCTTTTATCAATCCATCTATAGTTATATCTCTTATTTTGATTGGTTCTGGATCTTCAGGCATCTTTATAGTATCGATAAGATGTTTATAAATATTTCGCTAATTTATCACTGCCCAGGAACAACATAAAAGCAAGTATTATTTGTATTTTGTGGTGTTTATCATCCAACAAGATTTATATAATACTTGTTTCTAATTTTTTGATGGACAACAAAAGAATAGGCTCCATTTGATTCCACTTTATTGCGTAATATCAACGGCACCAGCTGTTTGATAACTTGCCGTTCTGGAACAACGTAAGTTTCAACCCTTGCGAATATACATCCCTATCTTGTTCTAATATTATCCTTGCGTTGTATTGAGGATTTTCAAATATCCAATTCTTCATGGTGCTCATTACTTCTGAAGACGGCGCATTGCTTACATCAAGATTGTCATTTATGTCACGTACAGGCCAAGCGCTTATCTTATTAGCGCCTATGTTTGATAAATATTTTATCGATTCAATCAATTCATCGCGCGTGTAAATTGTGTTCTTGCTCAGTACGATATTCGCTCTCATCTGCATTTTTGCATCATGAATTCTTGATATGACAACTTCCAAAGGAGGATATTTTTCGACCTGATATACTTGTGCATTCTTTTTATTGTCGATGTTATGTACTGTGATATACACAGTATCCAATCCACACTCTCTCCAGAGAGGAAGGTACCCTTTGCAGAATTCTTCATCTTCGCCTATCCTTATTCCATTCGAATATACGTGTATAGAATCAAACTTTATTCCTTCTGGTTCCATTCCTTTGACCAAATTAAGGACTTTTGTCATGGTAATCGGAGATAGAGTGGGTTCACCGCTGCTGTTTATCGCTAATTTTCTTGCTCCTCTATCATAACATTTCTTGACAGTATCGTAAATAAGTTTCTCGTCTATCTCTCCATCATATTTGGCAGCGTGCTGTCTGAGGGGTATTCCTGCGCAATGTCCACATTTTGCGTTGCACTTTCCCGTCCCGACTATCAATGCCAAGCTTTCAAGTTTTTTCATTTTATCACCCATGTGTGGCGTTTTTCTATTTTCTTTTGCAATCTATCTAGCAAAGTTTTTTCTACACCCCTATTCTTGAAAAATGAAATTGCTCTATTTACATCAATATATCTCTCTTCGTTTCTGCTTTCTTTATAATACTCTCCTGTTCCTGTTGTGACATCACAGCTTCTGATTACTATATCATTATCTTTATCGAATCCTTCGTGCTGTATACGTACTGGAAAATTCTTACTGTTTCTTTTCAGTATAAAGTAAAATTGTGGATAAAAATCATACCTTAGTGTATCAATTCCTCCATCATAATCGCTACTACAGTTACGTAGACTGTCTCTCTTCGCTATATTGAAACCTGTTGCCATAGAATAATCACTTGATAATAACTTGAATCCATTGTAGTATAGGTGTACTATTACCGGAGATTTTATGCTTTCCAGAAAAGAAATTTCTTCCTCTAGCCTTGAAAATTCTTTTCTTCTGCCCATCAAATATTTTTGTAAAGTCATCTCTTCCATATTTTCACCTACTTCATGCACAATGCTCCTTCCCTTATCCATGAATATGCTACTGTGGCGTCTTGGAACACGACAAGTTGTCTTACATAATCTTTCTTTGGATCGTGTTTTGTGACATAATCCGTCAATCTTATGATGCTTCCCCTATAATCATATACTCCTCCACCCCACGCGTGCCCGTGACAAAGTGTTGCATTGTTATGGAGCCATTGTTTTATTCCAAGAATTCCCCACCATGATGGTGTATATTTGTTTCTGCTTCCGTCTGGATTTCCGATTGGCCAAGAAGTAATGTTATCCAACCCTTTACTTATCAACGCTTTTATTGCATGTTCGTATTTTATTGAATCGTCAATTCCGTCTTTCCTCAATAATAATGTCCCTCTGACTCCGACTCCTTCGTTTCTTATATTATCCAAAATATTTTCTAATTTCGGATAACTTCCTAAATTATATGCTTTGGCTTGGCCTTCCTCGGTCACATCATGCAAAGATATTGCAACGTTTGTAAGTCCTAGATCTTTCCATTTAGGGAGATATTTATGGCAAAAATCTTTGTTTCCGAATTTTATTCCGTTGCTGAATAGGTTTACATTCGGGAAATACGCTCCTTGCGACGCGCATTTCTGATATATCTCAAGTGCATGTGTCATGGCGTCAGGATCGCAAGTGACCTCTCCGCTACTCGTTAAAGAAAGCGACCATCCTCCATATCTTGCTGATAGTTTAATAGCTGCTTCCAGATTCTTATCGTATAATGGATTGTTATTTTTCGCCTGCGGTCTTAGATATTTTCCTGCGCAAAAATTGCAGTTCGCATTGCAAGAACCGTTCCCGACGAGTGCTGAGACGCTGTAAATCTTTTCTATGCATGCCATATTATCCACCCCATAGTGATTTATAGACATGTATTGTTAATACATATTTCTAACAAAAAATTGTCTGCAGTGTTGTATTGATAATATTTATATAATGATGAAATATCCTATTATCATGCTTAATTCCCAGACCATTAGCAAGATTGAGGAGTTCGTATATGCGAAGCCTAGAAGTATCCAAGAGATAGCTGCATGTATCGAAAAGAACTGGAGAACTGCGGACAGATATGTGGATGAAATTGAGAAAAATCTTGGAACACTATCTACTAGGGTATTTAGGGGAGGCACGCGTGGAGCACTCAAGATAGTGTATTGGTCATCAGTCGAGAAGGTATCACATTCTATATTCCAGGAAAGGCTCGAGAAGGATATACTCACATTGAAAAAGAAGGAAGACTTCTCAGCTTTTGATATCTACCAATATGTTCCAGAAAAAAGTAGAAGTTTTTCTGTGCAGAATATTGATGAAGGAACTGATGAGGGTAATCTGGAGAATTTTGGTGAACTAATTTTGGGCGCTAAAAAACAGATATTATTCTTTTCAGGTAACCTCTCTTTTATAAATGGAAAGTGCAAGAAAGGTGCATTATATAATATATTCGAAGAGTTGGTAAAGAGAAAAGTATCGATAAAAGTCATATGCCGGGTTGGTTTGAATGGAAAAGAGAATGTGGAGAAAGTATTAGCATTAAATTCTAAGTATGGCAGAGAATTGATCGAGGTGCGATATTGCATCCAGCCGCTAAGAGGATTCATAGTTGATGGAAAATTTGCAAGTCTAAAAGAGATCAAGTTGCCGACGAAGAAAGCTAATGAATTGAAAAAACCTATACTTATATTTTACAGCATATCAGACAAATCTTGGGTAGAATGGCTTTCTGGATTATTCTGGAAGCAATTCTCAAATTCGATGGATGCGAATAAAAGATTAGAGCAGTTAAAGGCCATAAAATTGCCAATCTGATTTATTTACATTTCTTGCATTGTTTCTTAACATTTATCTTCATAACAGAATTATCGTTCATGTTTATTCTGAGTAATTTGTCCTCGACTTTTCCATCAGTGAGATAGCTGACCGCGATATTTACAGTCATAGACGCAATCATAACAACCAAACTATTTAACACTCCTATCTGACATGATGTCTCTCCGCTCTTTTCTTGATTGATACAACTATAGCACGGACCATCATGTTTATTGTCGATGAAATATATTGCTCCTATATTGCATACTGCAGCACTATATATCCAATTGATATTATTTTTTTTGCAGTAATCATTGATGATCAATCTTGTAGGAGCATTATCAGTACAATCTATCACTAAGTCAATGTTTTTTGGTATGATCTTTACGATGTTGTCCTTTGCAATTCCATCATCGATGATTTTGATGTTTGTGAATTGTTCGAGTTTCTTCTTAGCGACAACAACTTTCTTTTTCGAAATGTCGTCTTTGTCGAACAATATTTGTCTCTCCAGGTTCGATTGGCTGACGACATCATAATCTACAAGAATCAAGTTTACGCTTAATCTTGCAAGCAGATTTGCGACAGTACATCCGAGTCCTCCGACTCCTACAATTAACACTGTCTGATCTTTCAGATTTTCAAAGTTCTTGCCTAAGACTTTACGTGTAGACATAGCTCCTCTTCCAACTTACATGAATTACATACTTGTCCTGAACATGCATCTCCACAGTTCTTGCAATAATTAAATGTTCTCTTTTGCTTCTTCTCACGATAATGATCTTTGAGCAATGGAAGTATTTCTAGGAATGAATTCACAATCCCGTTCTTTGCTCCTGGTAACTTGCTCTCGATTGCGTTTATCTCATCCCTGACAGTCATGCGGAATGATAAATCTATGTTCGGACATTCTGCAAAACTGACTTTAAAATCTTTCAATAATGCGAATAATCTTGTCTCTTTCTCGAGAATAAAATACAACGGTTTTACTCTCGTCACAAATTTATCATTATCGCTTAAGCCTGTAATAGGCCCTAATGATGCATTATGGGACATGTTTCCTAGTAATGTATTCATCATGAAGCTTTGCGCTTCATCATCTAGGTTATGTCCTGTTACAAGTTTTGTCGCTCCAAGTTCTCTTGCAGTCCGATTAAGCAATGTCCTACGGAAAATACCGCACACCGTGCACGGTTTTTTATTGAAATCTTTTATGGCTTTATCTTTGATATTATCAAGTGTGTCACCGAATTTTTCTTTGAACGATATTATTTCGAGATTGACATCGTATTTATTACAGAACGTCCTCAAATCATCTAATGTGTGATTCCTGTAGCCTTTGATTCCTTCATCGATTGCCAAGGCGAATATTTCAATCTTATATTTTTTGCAATAGAGATTAGTCATATATAGTACGGCTAGACTGTCCTTTCCGCCTGATGTTGCGACACAGACTTTATCACCCTTTTTTATCAATTCATACTTACTGATTGTCTTGGTAACTTTGCTCTCGAAATATTCTAGGAAATGCGTCTTACAATGAGCTTGACCATTTCCCGCAAATACTGCTTTTTTATCACATCTAGAACATTTCATATTATCCACCCGAAATTACTGATAATATTTTTATTTCATTATCATTTTCAAGAATTTCGTCATCTAATATTACTTCATTATCTTTTACTAGAATTATAGTTGATAGGTTTATCTTCAATTCTTCGAGAAGCTGTTTACCTGTAATCTTTTTTGTTTTACTAACTTTAATTTCTAAAGACCTATTGTCTTTTTCTATGTATACTTTCATTTTTACTCCATTCTGAGACTAGTTCCCAGACGTAATATCGGGAGAGAAAACCTGTTTAAAAACTTTTATTTTTATATCTAAATTTACCTCTATAGAGTGGTTATGAATAATTAGATTTATATACCCTTTCTACTTCCTTTTATGCGAGAACTATGAAAAAATTGACAAAAACTATATTGAATTTTAACATGCATCAGCCTTTGAGATTAAGCCCTGATAGAGAGCACTTTTTATGGGATGAAAATAATAGGTTTATATTCAAGAAAGGTATAAGGGAATTTTACTTGCCTATGTTAGAACTGCTATCTGAATCAATAATAAAAAATCCGGAATTCAGGTTCAATCTTGGGATGTCAGGAACATTCTTGGAACAAGCAAAAGATTATTCTCCAGAATGTATGAAATCATTAAAAGAATTGATAGATAACGGATCAAAAAGTCAGCAGGTGGAATTAGTAGGAGAGACATATTATTTATCTCTAGCAGAATTTTTTACGAACTCTGCAGAATTCAATAATCAGATAGCCCAACAGAAAGATTTATTGAAACAAGAATTCGGTATTACACCAATAACATACAGACATACAAAACGACCATTCAGTAATTATGTAGCAGAACAATTTATGAAACAAGGATATAAGTTCATTCTGACTGACATACCTAGTGAAGAATTCCAGAAGACAGTGTATAGATTTCAAGGCGGGGATGATCTTCTAGTTTTAAAAAGAAATGTTGCACTAAGTCACAAATTATCGAGAGGTCATCTCGATTCAGAAATATCCTTGAAACATATGCTTTCTCTTTCAAGTCCGGAAAAAAGAAAAGCAAAAATTTACATCGAAGAGATACAGAAAAGCATCACACCAGTGCTATTGAGCTATTCGATTGGTAGAGTAGGAGATCAATCATTTCAATCATTCTGGAAAGAATTCATCATAGAGAGCAAAGGAAAACTGTACACTGCTCTTGCAAGTCAACTTTATTCTAAAGAAGATATTGCAAAATTTGATGAGATTAATATTACAACTGATCATTCAATCACTCATTTTATTGATTGGAAAGAGGCAAATAAGATAACTAATGGACTTATCGACAACAAGACTGAATTTGAACTATTTAAGCAGATTGAACGATTATTCGATTATCCAGAAGCATCTTTGAAAGAGGAAGAGAAAAGAAATAGAAGCATCTTGACATCATATTCTAACTTCAGATTTTTGGATGCTAATGACGATTCTCCAGATATAACAAGCAATCCATACGGGAATCCTATCGATGCAACTTTTCAGTTTACAAGAAAAGTTGACGATTTAGAGAACATATTAAGAAAAGAGACTGCTAAATTTGATATTCTTAAGAGAAGAGAAAAGGATATAGTATTATCTGCTAGTCCAGAATTAGCCGAAATTTCTGAAGAGATTGCGCCTCAAGGTTCTGTTCCAATAAATGCATTTGGAGGAATGGCTATCGTCGCTTCAGGAATGGCCAATTATCTTGCTGAGCAAGGATTTGATTCCAGAATATTGACTCTGGATATTTCTCGTAATTATGATAGAAAAAAGAGAGATAAATATATACAGGAAATTGCTGCAAAATTGAGAGTTCATGAGGATAAAGTATATCTTGTAAACACTTTAGCATTTGACAATATAAAAAATCCTTACAATGAAGTTCCTGCAGAATTCTTGGCTTCAGAAGCACAAAATTATACGATGAAATATGTAATTCCACGACTGTTGAAGGAGAAACGTTCAATAGTCTATGTTTATCATGACCAGATATTTGGCGGTGTAAGTGCAGCAAAATTCAAGCATCTTTCGAATGATTTGCATAACAAAGGTGATGCGAGATTATTAAAAAATATCCAATATTCACACAGTCCTCATTCAATAGAATTGAGTATGGATAATTTCAAAGACTTGCCGGAAGAGATTAGAAGAGATCATATATACTATAATGACTGCAATGCAAATTCTATATTGACAGGAATAAAAAATGCGCATTTAACTGTGATGGTTTCAGATCAATGGAAAAAAGAAGTATTAGAAAGGAGATTTCCTGACAGGGTTCCAGAAAGATTTGCTAGAGAGATACAGATTCAGAATGATCATGAAAAAGTTATATCGATATTAAACGGTTTACCAAAAGATAGATATCCAGAATATGCTGAATGTCTAAAGTATCCGGACCTTTTCTTCAGTGGCGCATCAGCAGATAAACAGACGCTAGATTTGATAACTTCATTCAGTCCAGACAGTGATTTTTTAAGTGCAAAAAAGAATAATAAATTGGCATTCCAAAAGCTTGCCGGATTAAGACAGGATCCGAATGCTATATTAATGGTATATACTGGAAGATATGATTTCTATCAGAAACAATGTAATATTTTAGAGAATATCATTCCTTATTTACAACTAGAACTATCAAAACAAGGGATAAATTTACAATTTGTATATTTAAGCAATCCAGTCAATGATCCGGATGTATTAAGATCATATAATAATGTGAAACATCAAGCATTAGCTTCAAATGGCGCGATGGCAGTATGGTCATTCAATATTCCGAGAGAAATATTAGCGACAGCAGCAGCTGATGTATCCATAGGGGCAAGCTTTATGGAAATGTGTGGATTGAATGATGAGTTAGCATTAATGCACGGTACTCTGCCTGCATTCACAAGAACAGGAGGATTGATTGATAAGATAAGACCATTGACAATTGCAGGATATAAAAATGCTTCAGAGACAAAAGGAAACGGGATATTGTTCGATACTTATCATGATGCTATATGGTTCGGATTGAAGAGAGCAGCAGAAATAACTGATTATCTGAGAAAAAATCCGGAAATACATAGGCCTTTGTCATATGATAGCATGATAAACGCTAGACAAGATCTATCTATAGACACTCAAGGAAGCAAATTTGTGGATGCTATAGGTCAAGCATTGGGTAGACCGCTACAGTAAACGCTACGAGTAAATTATTTATTTCTTATTTATTCCCAATTATACTTTCGCCAGTCATCTCTTTTGGTTTCTTCAAGCCCATTAAATCCAACACTGTTGGTGCAATGTCTTGTAATCCTTTTCCACTCTTCAATTTGCACTTCTTCAATTGTGCATTGTTAGAAACTATGATGCATGGTACTGGATTTATCGTGTGGCTTGTACGCCATTTAGCTGTCTGATCCTCGACATTTCCATGATCGGCAAATACTATCAAAGTATATTTATGTTCTAAACCAGCCTTGACGATTTTTCCTACGCAATCATCAACTGTCTTAACTGCTTTAAGTATGGCTGGAGTCAATCCAGTATGCCCTACCATATCTCCATTGACTAGATTTGTAACAATAAAATCGTATTTATCTGAATTTATCTCCTGGACTAATCTATCTGTGACTTCATAAGCACTCATCTCTGGTTTTAAATCATATGTCGCAACTTTTGGTGATGCTATCATTACTCGTTCTTCATTAGGATTCGGCTCTTCGATCTGTCCGTTGAAGAAGAATGTTACGTGAGCATATTTCTCAGTTTCAGATATCCTTAATTGTTTTAATCCGTTTTTGCTTATGATATTTCCTAACAGATTATCTAATTTTTCATCCCTGAATGCGACTAGAGCATTCATAGGTATATAATATTGAGTCATGCCTACATATACTACTTCTTTTCTTTTTCGCTGCCACCCATCAAATTTTTCTTCCATCACAGCTTGAGTGAATTGTCTTGGCCTATCGGTCCTGAAATTGTAGAAAATGATAGAATCATGTTCATTAACACCAGTATACCAATCAGCTTTTCTAGGAATTATGAATTCATCCATCTCTTTATTAGTATGACAACTCATGACTTGTTTTAATGCGTTTTTGAATACATCTTTGCATTGTCCGTCGATTATGCAATCATAAGCTTGTTTCGTCCTTTCCCAACGCTTATCCCTATCCATTGTATAATATCTTCCAGAAACAGTCGCTATTTTCCCGAAACCTAATTCTTTTAGTTTAGCGTTAAGTGCTTTGATATGCTTAATACTGTCAGTAACAGGTGAGTCTCTACCATCAGTAATAATATGGACATAAACATCTGAGAATTTTTGTTTCTTGCATAGATCTAATAATGCAAACAAATGATCTATATGTGCGTGTACGCCTTCTACCTGCAATAATCCAATCAGATGCAGATGACTATTATTCTTTTTACAGTTGTTTATCGCTTCCAAGAATTCAGGTATCTTGAAGAATGTTCCATCCTTAATAGTACCATTTATTTTTTCTAGAGATTGATATATTATCCTTCCTGATCCTATAGTCATGTGTCCTACTTCAGAATTCCCTTGATACCCTTTTGGTAATCCGACAGCAACGCCCGATGCTTTCAATAAGACATTAGGAAAATCCTTCATAATCCAATCAGTATTTGGAGTCGGGATTTCGAAGAGTGCATTCTCTCTTTTCTCTTTTCTATAACCCCATCCATCACGGATGACCAAAATGATTTTTTCTTTCATGATTCATTTCCTTTCTATGCAATATATAAATTTTATGGAAGGAACTTGATGAAAACAGGACATATTCATACTCTTCCCTTCTTTGAAATGTTCTCTTCCCTGTAAAAATTATACAGCACTACAACATGGTTCAGTATGATATGTGCTATTGATATTAATATCAGATTTGAATATATCGTGTACATTCCAGCAAACGCCAATCCGGCTATGAATATCGTCACTAATGTGACCGGAGTATTAGAATATACTATATGCATCAACATGAATAATACTGCATTGAATAATATTATTATCAAATAATTATTGAATATCTCTTGAAGTTTTGGGAACAAGAATCCTCGGAATAATAATTCCTGCAATACGCTGCCCGCTAGTATTATTAGTATGTATCTCTTATTCTTATAGAATCCTGACTGCGGTTTTCTATTCAAGATTTTAGCTATACTATATATAGATACTATCCCTATGAAGGTAAATATCGCGTATGGTATAATGCTTGATACAAGATTATCTGTCCTAATTCCGAGTTTAGTCAATGACCAACGCTCATAAATTATTATAGCTAAGATTGCAACAGTAGCAATCAACAATGTTGTTCTACGATGCTTGAATGGTATTATTTTATAGTATACTAATAATACTGGTAATATGAATAATATGATTATCTCTAGAATCTGCAATATCATGTTTTATGGTAGTTATAGTTCTATATAAATTTTTATCAACTTATTGATAATCTGTGATAAATATATAATTAACCACGAGAAGACTACGAGAAGACTACAATAAGAATATGTGTTGGTTGTATGCTTGTTGTGTGCTTAAATCGTAATCTTTATAAAGGAATTGTCTCATTAAGCAAAATACGAGAAAAATACAATCATTCATAATAAAGTTAACGCGAGATACACAAGCATCAACACGTCCATAACGCATGCTCAGTGACCGCTGCCGGGAATAATCCACGTCCAAGCTTTTTCCAAGCAATCCTCTGGTAGCGGTCCAATATTTTCAACGACAAAAACAACAAAGTAAAATGAGTGAAAAAATAGAAGTCGTAAATGTCCGTCTTTCTCCCGAATTAATCAAGATTATCGACTCGCTCATTGATCAAGGGTTATACAATTCTAGAAGCGAATTCATCAGAGATATATGCAGAAATTATGCTATTGAAGAGAGGTATAAAGATGAATAAGTCGCACGTTGCCTCAACTTCTTCGAGCCATTCTTCTAGTAATTCCCCGAGTAGTCCTCACAAACCTAAGAAAGATATCATAGTTTCAGTACGTCTGCCTAAAAGTCTCATTGATGAATTAAAGGACATCCAGCAAGTAAATCATTTCATGGATTTAAGTGATGAGATAAGATTTGTCGTGCGTAGATACTGTTTGGGTTTCTTGAACAATCAAGGACAACAGTCATCGATACAGCCACCAATAGAAATGCTTGCTGAGCAAAGACGCAAAGAGAAACTGATTGATGATCTATCAAAAATAATTGAAAATCTGAAAGGCAGCAAACAGACAAATATACAGAATAACGGTAATATTAGTGGTATAGATAATAACAATGGCGATAAACAATAACAAACATGAATAAGACATTATTAATCGGATTCGGAATATTCACATGCGTACTTATTAGTCTTTTGAGCATTTCATTGACAATAGATGTCAATGCACAATCCATAATCACAAATGATACTAATATGAATATGTCACATGTTGTCTACCAACTAAACATTGCTGACTTAAATTTGAGCGATTATACGACAATCTTTGATAATAACACTAATACTACATTGACATTGGGCGTCATAAACAATATATCCTATAATTGTGTGATGAACGTCAGCGATGGGACCAATGCGACTTATTATTATAATGGCTCGACAACAAATAGTACTGATATAATAACTGTAAATCAAACATTAAACACCACATTATCAGACGGGTATTATACGCTATCGCTTGATTGTTCCTATTATATCAGCACAAATATAGACACAGCAAATCAGACAATTAATCGGACCATAAATACCACTATAAATCAGACTATAAATCAAACCATTAATGTATCAACTCAGAAAACGATACTTATAGATACTATTCCTCCAATAATAATCAGCAACCAAACGAATACTACGTTATACAACGGCACAGCATTATTGAACTTTACAATAATGGATTTGTCAACTATGAATTGTCTGATTGCTTTAGGGAATACTACAATAACAATTGTTTCTAATACATCCAATGTAAGTATTCCATTAAATATCTCCATCATATCTCAAGGCATGTCTCAAGGAAATTATTCTAATAATTATTACAATATATCCTATAATATATCTTGTGCAGATGTGTTGAATAACACTAACGCTATTTCTTCATCAATAATTATACTTAGCAATTCATCGAACACGACAGTGCAAGATATTCCGTTCTTCAGTATAGATGTATCAAAACCAGCATTTAATCTTGGAGAGATAGGATATTACACTATAAATGCCAATAATAATTCTAATGTCAGCATAACTGTGTGTCCAATAGCTAATGGATGGGTGCAATGTTATATGACGCCCACATTTGTAAATGATACATTCCCAAAAACGCAGGCATTGCCATATACAAACAAAACTGGTAGATACATTATATCAGGAGTGATGCATTACAAGAATTATACAATCACAGGAAACGTCACTTATGAAACGGCTAATACATTGACAGCATCAATCACACCTTCAGAGTCTATGGGAGTTGTGGGAGATATTGTGACATTCAACGCATCGGCAGCATTAGGAGTAGGTACATATACTTACAGATGGACAATGCACGATGGTACGATATTCAATGGTAATGGAGCATATAAGAATTTTACGGCTGCTGGAACATTCCGCGAAAATTTGACAGTGAATGATAGTGCAGGCAATAACTTCACGACATCTATAGATGTAACGATAAAGAATAGGTTCACATTGACTGTCGTAGTGATAGATAAAAAAGATAATACGCGCATAAGTGATGCCGATGTGACTATCAATAGTAATACTAACCAGACAAGTTCCGATGGTACAACCACATTCAGTTTAATCGAGGGTTCATATGATATATATGTCTCTAAAGATAATTATGGCGGATATGTAGACCAGGTATTATTGGATAGCGATAAGACGTTTTATATGAATATGACATTTATAGATATTACACCTCCAAATATAACATTATTGACCGATAACGATTCATTGTTCACTAAAGATACTGTGGACATTAAATTTAAGGCTCATGATGTAAGTGTCTTGACATGTTCGCTATACATAGCCAACATCAATGATAGTTGGTACGTCTTGAAAGATTCTGGCGATAACCTCGCAGCTGACACAACATATACTTTTGAGATACGTGATTTGAACGGCACTGCGTATAAATGGAAGATAGAGTGTATGGATAAGGATCAGAATAAGGCGTACAGTGAGGAGAGGACATTCATAATATCAGATGGTTCTGTGACGACTGCGCTTCAGTCAACAACTCAGAATTCAGACGACATAAACACTGCATTAGACAATATGGATAAATTATCTGGAGATGAATCGACTGTTTCCGAAATACTCAATATAAAATCTAATCTGAAAGATTTGCTTAACAAAATAAATTCCGAGGAGAGGGATATTCATGACTTGGTATATAGAAGGGATTTAGACGATAATGGTAGGGAAGAAGCGCAAAAGAATATTACTGATACTATAGATCAAATGAAATATACTACTCCGATTAACTTGAAGGTGACTGATTCAAAGACATTCGTAAAATATGTTCATGATGACGATTTGAAATCAGTGCTGGATGAATATCTGACCATAAAGAATCTGAAACTGGATAAGAAATCGTTTTTAGAATTCACTAAACGTGCACAATCCAAGGTCATAATATCCACACATGTACTTAATGTAGAATTGTATTATATTGACGGCAGAGTCAATGAGATAACTTTAGTCACTAAAGATATTCAGGTTGCCAAGGCAGAAGATGAGGCACCACTAAAATCATCAACTAGCATAACATTTGTGGAAGTCATTCCAAAAACAATAGCTCAGACTGCCAAAAATATTAACATGGTAAATACTAAATATACTATTTTAAAAGATGATCCATTGATAGAATACTCTCCAGATACGACATCAATATTGTATTATATTAATGGGACTATAAAACCTGATGATTTCGAGAACACAGACACTATACTTATTGAGAAAAATATCAATACAGTAAAATCAATGACTGGATTCTCCATACTTGGCATCAATTCTATATCGGATGTGCAAATTGGAGGTCAAGGCGTTATGATAATAATAATATTCCTGTTGATACTATTTTATTTGATTGTCAATTTTGACATCATAGATAAGATACGTAACATGAATATAGGCTTCATGGGAATTGGTTCCAAGAAGAAAGTATCATTCATCAAGGTATTGATAAATGATGCTTTAGATTATCTTAAGACCGAGGATTATGATAAAGCGGCTTTAATATATAGAGAGATAAAACTTTCTTATGAGGAAGCTAATAATTATGTCAAGAAACAAGTATATGATGAATCTTTTGATTTATGTAATCAACTTGATTTGAATTACGCTTTACAAGTCTTGGATAAGGCTGAATATTATATCAGGATACAGGATAAGAACAATGCTATAATAGAGTTTGAAAAATTGGAAAATACCTATAATAAACTCAGCGAAACATATCAGGCAAAGATTGATGATAGATTTAGAAAGATTACGGAGATTATAAAGAATACCTTATGAGATAAAAAATTAACATAGACTCAAACTAATAATTATTTAAAACGATACAAACTCAAAATGAACAGAAAAATTGACGACTTGATAAACAAGAAGAAGGAGAAGACAGACAAGAAGAATGTCTGGTTAATAGTATTAGTAATATTCATGTTAATAATAGCTGTGTTCGGTCTAATATTGCTATCTACATTCGTAGGATTCTTTGTGAGCAAATTTGCTGGAAAGGCCGGATACGTTTATGAATTGGTCTTAAATTATAGAGAATGTGCCACATTGTGGTCAGGACTATATGGCGCTGCAGTTATGGTTCCAGGATATACTAATCAGCAGACGCTCACTGTATCAGGGTGCGGACTTTATGATATTAACCCGTTATTTGATTGCTTACAACCAGGATTAGTTCATGTTATAATGGCATCTCAAGTGCCTCCTACAAGTATTAATTGGCAAGGTATTCAAGCGGCATCAACAGAATCGGTGGATGCATATTTAGGTGTGGATCCGACGTATGTCACATCTGCCTCTCGTACATTTTTGGATACAATAACATATCAGGTCGGTAGCAATACTTATAATACTCCAGGAACTAGAACTAATTATGGTGGTAATGGTACATCGCCATTTGATATAGGTGTATTGAATGATACTAATGGCAATCTAATATTTATTACACATATATCTGAAAATTTCACTGCAGGATTCAATAATAAGATATATAATTATCAGATGATATTGCCTGTTCTCAATGGTACTAATCCTACTTATTATATATTTACTGATCCAAGTTATACCTGTCCTCAAGGTGCTGGTAATTCTCCAGATATGGGTATAATAGAAGGTAACGTTACAACTACTTCTGGTGATAGACTCGAAGGTGTCATAGTGGATGTTGCAGGAATTACTGCTGTAACAGATGTCACAGGTCATTATAGTCTTACAGTTATTGCTGGAAGTTATTACATATTTGGTATACGTACAGGATATCAAGCGCATGTAGGCAACGTTACTATTCAGGCCTTAAATACAACTTTCTATAATTTTGCCATGGTTCCAGAAGCCGTGCCAAATCCAAATACTGGAATGGGCGTAGGTCCAGGAACAAGCACTAAGACTCAAGATAATGTTGATGTAGGTCCGGGCAAAGATGTTGGTCCTGGAGAAGCTCCTAGAGTACCCGTCGTACAGCAACCTAAAAAGATTGAAGGTATAGATTATATTATATCAATATCAAATATAGATAGGAAACTATTGATTGGAAATTTCTTGCAGGAAATAATCTCATTTTACAGTTATAAGAAATCTACTGCCAATCTGCAGTTCAGTATTGAGAATGATAATTCTAGTAATACTACTGGCATGATACTTTCTAATCTCATAAAGTTAGATAAGGATACCATGGCTCTTGGTCCAAACACTAACGCTCAATTGACAATGACTGTATTTGGTGAAGGACAACCTGGTATATATAATGGTTCATTAGTTGTCGATGGCGATTTACATGAGAAGATACCTATAAAGATAGAGTTATTGGATAAAAATATGTTGCCTGTCGAAGCTTTGCTAATAATGCTTGATGTTGATAAGCGTAATATTTATGCATCAGAAAAATTGAAGTTTAAGACGGATCTGCATAATTTATTATCCGATCAATCCTATCCAGTATTCTTGCAGTATACTATACAAGATATGACTGGTAAAACTATCTGGACTGATGATGCGAATGTTTATGTGCAGACATCATTTTCATTGCTTAAGTCAGCGCAATTACCTGATAATATTCCTACTGGAGATTATGTATTGAGGGTCACAGCAAATTATCTTGGATTATCTAGCGGATCAAGTACATCATTTAGTGTAGTATTACCATTCTATCAAGTAATATTCTGGGGTCTGAAGATTTGGATGTGGATAGCGATATTGCTAGCTATACTATTGTTGATATTAGCATATATCTTGTTAAGAAGATATATGCTAAGTAAGAAGAAATATACATTCAAATTAGAATTGTCTGAACTTCCAAAACCTGGACCAAGATCAGCGTTCGTCGGTAAAATTGCAGAGACCGATCATAAGACATACTTTGACTTAGAGCAGTTTAAGGTACACACTATCGTTGCAGGAGCGACTGGTGGTGGTAAATCCGTAGCTGCACAAGTAGTTGTTGAAGAGGCATTATTGAAGGGAGTTGCAGTGATTGTATTCGATCCAACTGCACAGTGGTCTGGAATGTTAAGAAAATGTAGTGATAAATTCATGTTGAGTTTATATCCTAACTTCGGTATGAAGCCTACTATGGCCAGAGCTTTCAATGGTAATGTCAGACAGATAACTAATGCTCTAGAATTGATTGATGTCAAGAAATATATCAAGCCTGGAGAGATTCAGATATTAGCGTGTAACAAACTTGATCCGAAAGATATTGATATATTTGTAGCTAACAGTATTAGAGAAGTATTCCATGCTAACTTTAGTGAAAATCCTGAATTAAGATTATTACTGGTTTACGATGAGGTACACAGACTTCTGCCTAAATTCGGTGGATCAGGAGAAGGATTCCTACAGATAGAAAGAGGATGCAGAGAGTTCAGAAAGTGGGGTATAGGTATACTTATGATATCTCAGGTCTTAGCGGATTTTGTAGGACAGATAAAGGCAAACATAAACACTGAAATACAGATGAGGACCAGAGATGAAGGTGACCTTAACAGAATCAAAGAAAAATATGGTGGTGAGGTATTGCAAGGTTTAGTTAAAGCGAGTGTAGGTTCGGGTATGGTAGAAAATCCTACATATAATAGAGGTAGACCATACTTCATCGCATTCAGGCCATTATTACACAATACTCAAAGATTGCCTGATGAAGAGTTAGAGAAATATAACAAGTGGAATGAAATAATTGAAGATTTGGATTTCCAATTACAACAGTTGGAAGAGTTGAAGCAGGATGTATTCGACTTGAAATTGCAGTTGAAGCTTGCGTTGGATAAGGTAAAAGGTGGAAACTTCAATATGGTAGAGATATACTTACAAGAAGTCATTCCTAGGACGGAGAAGATGTGGACTAAACTTGGGAAGACTCCCAAGAAACGTGTAATTAAGACCATTGATATCAATGCATTGAAGGACGATATGAAGAAAGCGGCTGAAGAACGTAAAAAAATCGAGGATCAAGAGAAAAAAGACAAACCTGCGGTCGAGGCAGAAAAGACTGAAACAAAGAAAGTCTTGAAGTATGATTATGTCGTACAGATAAAAGATAATATGAATTTCAACAACGGTGTATCCATATCAAGTCTACAAGAGTTATCGGATGTAATGCCTAATATTACTGGACTGACGTTAAAACATCATGTAAGTAAAGATAAAAATGAGATTGCTGATTGGGTCAAGGATAAGTTTGGCGACAATGAATTGGCAGATAAATTACGTGAATGTAAGGCTACTGAGGAATTCGTCAAAGTGTTAGAGGAAGATAAGAAGAAGAACAATAAACCGATTGATCCTAATAAAATCGGAGTTAAAGAAACAGTACAGGCACAACAACCGGCTCCTGAAAACAAACAAACATCATCTAAGGAATCAGAAGCATCTATTCCTGTCACGCCTCCAGTAAATCCTGACACTGGAGAAGGTGAAAGCATTGCATGGAACGATATAAAACCAAAACTTAAAGCATTAAACAGTGACGAGCAGATAAAGATGCTCGAGAAATCCGTAAAGAAGTATCCTGGGGATATCAACATAAGATTCCCATTGGCAATGTTATATCACAAGAGCAAAGACTATGATAAAGCAGAGAAGATGTACAAGGATATATTGGAGTTGTATCCTAAAAATACTAAAGCACTATTCTATCTAGGTGGAATGTTAAAGACGCAAAAAAAATATGACGATGCACTGAAATACTTGAACATCTATATGGATATAAAGAAGAGTGATTCAAAAGTGAGAGAACTCGTGCATCATTTAGAAGAGAAAAACAAGAAATAGATATGAAAAATAAATAAGATGAACTATGTATGATGAAAAGATAAAATAACATGAAAAAATTATCTGAACTGACAAAGAGGGAAAATTGTTTTTTCACGATAGATGGCAAGATATTGAAGACAATACAGGATATGCTCGAATATTTCGTGAATTGTGATGAGGAAAACTATAATCATCATGTCAATGCTACGAAGAATGATTTTGCCAATTGGGTTAATGACGTATTGCTTTTCCCGGAACTGGCTAAAAGTCTTAAGAATGCAAAGACCATCAATGAATCACGGGATGTATTGATGGAATTTTTTCAAGTCTTCGATTATAGAAGTAAATGGATATCGGAAGAAAAAGTATTTCATACTGTTGATGGTTATAAATTAAAAAATATCCAAGAATTATATTATTATTTGAATAACTGCACTGATGGAAATTTTGCTTATCACGTCAATGATCAGAAGAATGATTTTGCTAATTGGGTCAGTGATGTGTTATTGTTTCCATCACTTGCAGCGAAGATGCGCATAGTGACCAGCAGGATGGATATGGTGACTGTACTGAAAGAATTTTTGTTAAAGAGCACAGCATATGGTGTAAATCTTGAGTATGATAGATACATAGACGAGCGATCAATACAGGAAAAATTAGTGCGAGAAGTATCAGATCAAGAGAGATCAGGTTCCGTGTCAGTTGAAAAAACTGGTGCTGAAAAAAATATTGACAAAAGAAAATCTGACCAAGAACTTAATGTCTCATCAGAATCAAAAACTCCAGGAATGTCCGGAGTATCCGGACTTGTAGAAGAGACGATAGATCTTAGCGTAAAGCCGGAAATTAAAGTAGTGGAGGAACAGGAGAAAGAGCCCGGACCGGCATTCAATGATTCAGGCTTTAGACAATTCACAGATGAAGAGTTAGAGAAGTTCACTCAATTTTCCAGGAATGAGAAGACGGTCGAGTCTGATTTGAAGGTTGAATATCTGAAGTCCGCATTACAAGAGCTGAAGAATATGGTTAGAGATATGAGGCGTGGAGAAAAAGATCCTTTTATAGCAGACTTAATGCTTAGAACAATCAGTTCCAAAATAGATTATTATGCAATATCAAAAAACACTAACGACTATAATACTATAATACACTTGATGAAAGATGTCCAACATGAGATTGAGGAATGTTCGCAGCATCAGTCATATAATATTGCGGAGGAAATATTGAAGGATTTGAGATTGCAGGGAATTGCTATGAAAAAAGCATGATAAAAATGCATGAGATAAGATTATTAATTACGAAAAATCACAATGTATATAAAACAATAATATAACATAGTGTATAATAATTGTTTTTAGTATTCAAAGTATCTAAGAAGAGGTGAGTGATGGCTTGGTTTAAGAAGAAGCAGACTGAATCGCAACCAAAAGAAGAGCAGGGTAGCGAAGGCGAGGAGTCTGAAGAACAAAAGCCCGCTGTAAGCGGAAATGTTGAAACAGAATTGACTAAGATAAAGTCCTCCCTAGAAGCACTTAATGAAGTCAGAAAAGCCAATGCGGAACAATTCACCAGGACAAGCGAGCAGATTGGAGAGTTGCGTGGCGCATTGATGGATACCAATAAGGCCGTAGGTGCGATAGAGGTTGCATCAACAAAAGCCATCGACATGGTAAATACTGTCCAGCCAGACAAGTTGATGATTGAGGTCAGAAAGATTGACGGTAAAGTGGAAGCACTTAGGGCGAATATCGAAGCCAATGAGACCATCATGAAAGATATCATGAGAGAGATGAAAGATATTCGTGCGCAAATGGGCTTCTATAAAGGTGTCGACCAAGTCGTCAAGATGAATAATGAGATAAAACAGGAACTTATAGATATAAAGAAGACCGAAGGAGTAGTAGGTAAGCATGCCGATAAAATAGAAACGATATTTGTAGAGGTAGAAAAGAAATTTTATGATTTCGAGAAATTCAATGATGCAGTCAAAGAACTTGATAGGGCATTCAAGAAGATTAGTTCAGACTTCGACAAGACAAGAGTCAATGTTGATGAGAAGGCTGACAAGAAAGAATTTGTGAAGATGGTTGACAAATTCACAGATTTTGAGAAGCACACGTCAAACATCCTGAAATTGCTTGACCAAAAATCTCGAACTACGTTGGCAGAATTGAACGGTTCTTTCGACTCGTTGAAGAAACAGTTGGAGAAGAAATTCGATAAGAAGATTGATGTCAAGGGAGTAACTATTGATGAGAAATCGATTGAGGAACAGGCTGTTGCAGCACCCGCATCCAGATCAGAGGATAAAAAGTCTGATGATAAGAAACCTGAAGAGAAGAAATAACATCTGAAGATAAGAAGTAAAACAATTATGGTAAACGATTATGGATAATCCCTTCACAAAATATTTGGAAGATGTACCTTGGGACAATTCCCTGAGACTATCTAATGGTAAGACTGTGCATGGATTAGAGCAGTTGCCGATGGTCATAAAGTATTCTGATGATGAAGTATTTTATTCTCATGTCAATGATCAGAAGAATGATTTTGCGAATTGGATAAGGGATGTCATAGGCTATCCTCAATTGGCGGAAAAATTATTGAGTGTAAAAAAGAAGGAAGATTTTTTAACGTTTATGGATAAGGCTATTATCGACATAAAAAACGATATGAAGAACTATAAGCCTCCTGAGCCGAAACCTGAACCTGTACCAATTCAAGTCTCTGCAACGATATCACCTACTGTATCCCCTTCATATTCAACGACTGCAATACCTGTAACATCTGCATCTATATCGATAGCACAATCTATCACACCACCTAATCCGCAATCTATTGCACAATCTGTTGTCGTACCCACTGTTGCCCCTGCTGCTATGTCTGCTGCTACATCAATGCAACAAGATGCAAAACCTGTATCTCCTGCATTACATTCTATAAATCCTGTTGTTTCGGAATCACAACTTTTTGATGGTCCTTCACATGATGCTCCGAATCCAGCGGTCGTATCAATCTCTGCTCCTGTTGTTTCTACTCTTATTGCTGAAGCAGTTGTTCCTGAAGAGACATTTGATTTCGAAGAAATATTTAAGGTCTTGTTAGCTGAACTTGAGCAGGAAGCTTTGACTTGGGACACACAGACTAGCTGATTGGTGCTAGAAAATCTTGCGAGACAATTTCTTTTAATATTTTAGTAACCTTTTTAAATGTTCTAATCAAATTATACCTATCGCGGGTGTTAGTTGACTGTTATTATCTTATTAATAGCTTGAAGGATTTTTAACATGGTGGGGAATTCGAATTTATTTTGATTACTTATTGTATTAGCACGTCTTTTGTTTCACATTCTTATTATATTAAATAAGGTATAATATTATACTTTTATTGGGTGTTTGGCTTCTAATATTATTTTTGGCTATTTCTGAATCATTCTTTTTTTTATTCTCTAAATTACTTGCTCATTCTGGCTTAAAAACAGTAATATTTATAAATCCTTGTTCTAGTATTATACTAATAATGATATAATCTGGACTTGGTCGCTTATTGGGTCGCTTTATGTCGTTGTCACGGCATCAGATTGCGTGGATTTTTGGGTTGCGAAGAAATGATAGGTAACAAACTTGAACAATCAATAATAGGTGTATTTCAGGATAATTTATCATCGACATTTAGCATCAATCAGGTTTCTAAATTTCTGAAGAAGTCATATCCGTTGATAAATAAGAAATCTAATTTCTTTCTACAGGAAGGCATCCTGAAAAAAATGGATATCGGAAGATCATATCAATGTTTCCTTAATATGCATAATGATAAGACGCGTGTACTGATGGCGACCAATGAGATCAATAAGAAGGAAACATTTGTGCAGAAAAATAAACATTTTGAGATTGTACTGGATGAGATATCGCAGCTGGCGAAGAAATTTCATGTAGATACCGCTATACTCTATAAGAAGACAATCATATTTGTGACTTCTGATTCTGATAAGAAGGATGAGATAATGGAGATGTCGGTCCTTACCAAGGACTATACGCTTGTTTTCTTCAATAAAAAAAGTTTTCAAGAACATTTTGTGGAAGATAAAGATCTACAGAAGTATCATTTAATATTGTATAATACGGACATATGCTTGAACCTGATTACGGAAGTTGCCGATAAGATGCTAGTCAATGGACTTATTAATACTACTGAAAGAACCGTAAAATGAACAATAATAATACATGATAAAGAAAAAAAATTATAACTGGAATAAGAAAATAGGCGTTCATATAGAAACTGATGGCTTGATACGAAATACTCCTGGTCAAAGGACTTTTTGTCGTAGTACCTTCTATGTTTTGATAGCATTGTTATTCTTGGTGATAATCCCTGCTCTTACAGCATCGGCAGCTCTGTCCGGAAATATAACAATTGACATAGATGCACAACCGGTTGTTTCTACAGATTTAACTAAAGGTTATGCTTTGACATTACACTTATCCAGTCTTCCGGATAATAATTCTCTGAACATGTCTTTGAACAATACAGCATCTTTGGATACTTCGCTTGATAATGCGGATTTTTCATCAATATATGAACTAACTGTGCTTAAGAATAATAATTACATTACTGATGGAAAATTGGAACAGAATGGAACAGCCGAGATAGCAGGATATATCAGTTACAAATATTTTGGTAAATTGCAATTCCCAATAAGCTATGATATTACTGATTATGGTTCATATTTATTTAGATTATCTAAAGTATCGGACGGTAAAATAGTATCCGAGACATCATTCAATTACTTTTTGTCTTCTAATAATATCAACAATACTGTCGATATTACTACCATCAACAATACGACTATTAATGTCAGCAATAATGTAAATAATAATGTAAATAATACATTCACTAATGCCAGCAATATGGATATAATACCAGTGGATATAGCATCAAATCGAACATATGCTAATGCGACGCAAAACAATACTGCATCGAATGTTACATTGAATATACTAGATAAATGCAGCGTCGTCTTTGCCAATCTAGATAAAGAAATATATGCTGTAGGTGAATCAGTAAAGATACAGTTCAGCAACATATTTGGCAAGAATGTTAATACTGAATTAGTCATAACAACAGCATACACCAAATACAAATTCAGCGGAGACTTCAACGATGCAACGTTCATACCACCAGAAATAGGAAATTATTCTATAATACTGACGTGTGATGACGCCATGATACTTAGCAAGAACTTTACTGTGGTACAATCAAATGTTTATTCCGGTTCCGCATCAGGTAATTACACCGATAATAATGATAATAATAATCAATATAATAACGATAATAACCTTAGTAATATTAGTTTTGATAACAATACTTATGGGCCTTATGGATCCTCATGGAAGAGAATTGCTATAAAGAATCCTGGAGGAAAGTCTGTATTAAGGATTGTAAGGATGTACAATGTAACTAACAAGACTCGTAATGATATCAAAGAGAATCATAATGGCAATAATTATACAAATATTAATACGAATAATTATGCCGGAAGCATTTATCCTGATAACATTTCTTTGGAAGTTGCGGAATCCGTGGACGTTAATTTATCTGGTATAGGCAGTTTGAGTGGTGCTAACATTAAATTGAATGATTTGGTATTTGATCCTAATCAAGACTTGAATATATCAGTAGGAGATATTCCAAGAGATAAGATAATCTTCAATGACCATGTCACAGCATCATTTGCAATGGATTTATCAGGTCTTAATTTCACAAACGGTACATTCACGAAAATAGCTTCTGGAAGACAATTATGGAAATGTGTTGAGTGGAATTTCACAGGACAATACTGTGGGGGTGCATGGATAAAAATAATGGACATAATACCTGGAAGACAATATGATCTGCCTGTTTCTCCAGTCGATCCAGGATATATAGAGACTGGTGTGGCTACAATAAATACATTGAAGTCAGTATATCATGTCAATGAGACTGTAGACATAGCGATGGTTGTACTTAACACTCAAGGATATCTCATGCCGGGAGTCGATGTTACGTTGACGATTGTCGCTCCAGATAATGCTACCACAATGTTATCAACGAATGATGGTGTTAATGATAATCCTTCGTCCATAACTTCTGATCATAGAGGAATATACAAAGCATCGTTCAACAACGCAACTGTCGAAGGCTCTTATACTATGATAGTCAAGGCTATTGGCGATGATGTAAATAGCACCATGATTTCACAGTTTAAAGTGGATAATGCACCATACTTTAGTATATTAAGAAATATTCCTGTGACTATAGATCCAGGAACTTATTCATCGCCTAAAGCCACGCCTGTCAGTATAACTTTCACTACGGTTCTGAACGTAGCTGACTTCAACTATACTGAAGTCCTACCAGCAATTTTCAATGTTACTGACAATGGCGGCGCCACAGAATCCATAGTCGGAAACGCTAAACTTTTGACATGGCATGGACTCAAGAATAATTCCGCAATAAATTATGTTGTACAAACGCCATTCGATTCGCCTAACGTTTATGAGATAGGTCCAGGTTTTATCGAATATACTTATTCTTCCACTAGTGATGTGTTTTATGAATCAAGACCTTGGTTCCTCGCAATTGATCCGTATTTTGTAGGATCGTTCTTCATGTTCTGGGACGGTATATCGAGTGCTCCTACCGGATGGACTTGTGTTTCGTGTATTCCAGGAGACCCATTCTATCAAAAATTTATTATGGGTGATTCCATGTATGGTAATACTGGAGGTAGCGATACTCATAGTCACGTAGTTAATTATGTTAATGAGACAGCTGGAACGCAATATGTCGGTGATAATGCTAGCGGAGCAAATGGTGTCAACCTTTCTTCAGACACTCATAACCATTCAGGAATTGTAGCTGCAAATACGTCACAAGCATCAAATTATCCATTATATAGACAATTAAAAGTTATTGCATATAACAATCCTGGCTCAGCACCCCAGGCGATTCCTGCGGGAGCGATTGGTATATTCAACACTACATCGTTGCCTGTCAATTGGACGCTATATAGTGCTGAGAATGGTTATTTTATATTAGGAAATGCTACTGCTAACCTTACCGGAGGCTCAAATAATCATACGCATAATTTTTCAATTACAACAACAGGATCTAATGGAATTACCGTTCAACGTACGGGTGGAACGCAATATAATGTGTCAAATGTAACTCATACACATAATGGCTCTGGAACTACTTCATTAGGTAACAGTATGCCGCCGTATATAGATATAGTTTTGGCCAGAGCGAACGTCAGTTTACCTATTCCTTATGGTCAAGGATTTATCGGAATGTTCAATACAAGTGCTGGTGATGGGTGGATAAATTTATCACAATCAGGTCAACCATTTTATCAAAAAATATTGCATGCCGCTGCAGCATATAATGCAACAGGCGGTGGATCGAATGTTAGCAGTCATACAAATTTAGTTATAACAACTACAACTCCGTCTTCCAACGGAACGACAAGAAACGGCACTGGAAGAAATTATTCCATGCCGACGCATAGTCATAATATAACTGTGTCATTTTCGAATGCAACTATGCTTCCACCATATATTGGCGTATTTTTTGCTTATGCTAACAATAGCGTAATATATCCACCTTTCATCAACAGGACTGACTGTTATAAGCAGGGCACGGGATGGGTCAATTGTACGACTATGGGATTCAATAGCATACTGAACGCTATTAGAACCAATTGTTATTCTGTCAATCCGGGAGGAAATGTCAGCAACGTATCCTACGTATTAAGAAATATTGAACATAATATAACTTATTTCAATGTTACTATAACTAATATGACAGCGGGTTATTGGACTTATAATCTTTCGTCTATTGGAAATCTTACTATAAATCAATCAGGCTCGTATGATATGGATATAAACTGTGTTGAAAGCCTTAGCTCCAACACAAGCATAAACTGGAATGTGCCTTGGGGTAATTTATCTGTGAATTTAGTCAGTCCGAGCATCAACATCAATGTAACACAAAATAAATTCTTTAATTTCACAGTTAACCTTTCATGTATTGGTGGTGAATGTGGCAATGCAAGCGTAACATTAGATCCAGAATCTACTTGGTGGAGTTCCTATTGGTTATACAGAAGAGAAATAAACATAACCAATACTTTCACATCGCCGGTTAGTCAGAATTATAGTGTCAAATTAGTCTTAAACACTACAGGAAATAATTTTTTGGCTAATGGTAATGATGTAAGAATAGTATTATTCAATGGCACTAACTGGGTGGAAATAGATAGGGTTAATGAGACTGGATTCAATTCATCGGCAACAGAAATATGGTTTAAGTTGCAGTCCAATATTTCAGTTGGAGGATATAATGATAGTTATTATGTTTATTATGGAAATCCTGCTGCAGGATCTCCGCCAGCAAACAGGAGCAAGGTATATCTATGGTTTGATGACTTTAATAGACTTGATACTACAGATATAACGATAAATTCATCTTATACAAAAATAGGTGGAGCGACATGGAATATAACAGGAAATCAATTAGTGGTGAGCAATGCTTCCAGCAATATCACAAAATTACTTGTTGCAGCATTGGGAAGTGCTGTTGATGATGTCGATATGGAGATACAATTTAATGTTACATCAGTATCTGGTGGAAATAATAGTAGACTGGGATTATCGCAAAAAATGAATGCTACTGGTGGCGGATACAGTGCAATCATACATAATGCCACTTCAGGAAGAAATTTGACATTGTACAATGATGTTGGTATTTGGGGAGCAACTGTGGGTTTCAATATAACTGTAAATACTTCCTATTATATGAAATATCAAACAATTAACGTCACAGGGAATCTTACTGCAAGATCAAAGGTTTGGCTCGCGAATGATACAGAGCCTCTGGGATGGAATGTTACAGGAAATTATAGTACTAACAATAGACCTGACGGATATGTTGGTGTGACCGGACCAAATGTTGGAGGTAATATTGTCTACTATGATAATTTACAGATAAGATATATAATACCGCAGGAACCAAATGTTACCGCAGGAATACTAGAGGTAAAAGGCAAAGGCGATGTGCCTATGAATAATGGAACACCGTTCTATACCATAAATAATAATCCTGTGTATCCGCAAAATAATTCTTGTCTGACTAATATGTTGGGAGGAACAAATTGTGCTTTGCTATGGCAACTTAATGCTACGGGAAATGCTAGTACCACATGGTTATTTTACGTCACAACAACTCCCTTAATTTATTCATCCTATGTTAACTCGACTGTTTCCACAATTGTTAACATAACTATCATTGGTAATGTAGCTCCAGTAGTTCATTCAGTAGATCTTACTCCGTATGAAGCAACATTTTCTAGCAATTTGACTTGTACATTTAACGTGACTGATCAAAATTTCGGTGACGCTCTAAGCGCTATGGTAAATTGGTATAAAAATGGTTTCTTAACAACGGCAGATTATGTGAGTGCTGCAAATGGGGTATATATTAATGATACTCTGGATTCAAGCTATTTGACCGTGGGCGACGTATGGAAATGTGGTATAGTACCGTTTGATCAGATGGTTTATGGTACTGAAGTATTTTCTCAAAATGTTACAATATACTCAAGTATTCCACCAAAAATTAATACCATAGAATGTCTGAAGAACAATCAGATATGGGTTCCATGTTCTTCTATAGCATATAATCAGACTATTGGAAAAGTGCGTGCAAAGTGCAATAGCACAAGCAGCTATCCAGCGCTTGTTAATTTTACATTTACAAACTTAGATGATTCCAAGACATTCTTCTCAGGGTCTACGAATGACAATAGTAGCAGCCCAGGATACTTTGTGTTTGATAACAGTGATTTGCTCGTCCTTGATTCTGGAACTTTCAATATGTCGGTAAGTTGTACAGATGTAAACGGAACCATAGGATATAATTCTACGAGTTGGTTCATACCATGGGGTAATTTATCTGTTAAACTTATTAGTCCGAATGTCTCGATGAATGTAACATCAAAACAGTTCTTTAATTTTACGAGCAGTGTGACTTGCGTCGGTGGAGAATGCGGAGGCATTAATGCAACACTTGATCCATACAAAACATTCTTTTATAGCTTTGAAAATGGTTCAGGTAACAGTACGCTGCCTGATTCCCAAGGTTGGACACATTATGCTTTGAATGGTACTGCAAATCACGTATTTGGAATAGGTAATGATTATTGGCATATTGAAAATGAATCTTCCAAGTTTGGTAATTATTGTTATAAATTCGGTTTTGCCGGCAGTGGAGTGTCGTACGGTCCATATCCAGCAGGAGTTCTGTTGTCGCCTGTCTTTTCTATACGAACTAATATAAGCAATGCAACGAGTTTCAGCTTCTATCATTATGTGGATGCCGAATACGTCAGCGGCGCGGCATGGGATGGTGGCAGGATGCAGTATAGTATTGATAACGGTATTTGGATGAATATTACTGATGCAGCTCCTAACATGTTCATACAGGGGGCGTATAATTACAATTATGTTATCAACAATGCATGGATTCCTGATTTATGGCCGCAAGGTGCTGATTGGACTGTGACTGGTCTGCGTATATTCGGTAGCAGGATTGCCTCGCTGAATAATTTCTCTAAAGTTGTGGTTGATATATCCTCGTTGAAGGGAGAAACTGTCCAATTCCGTTTCTACTTCGGTGGTGACGATAATAATGGAATTCTTGCTGAAGGATGGTTTATTGACGGCTTCAATATAACAGCTTGGGATTATAATAATACCAAAGGAGTTGTCTCTATGAATACGAGTGCCTTGCCGTTTTATACAACAACGCAAAATCCTGCAACTCCTTCATCAGTAGGTTGTCTTGGTAATATGCATGGAGGAGACACTTGTAATACTACATGGTATGTTAACGCAAGTGATACATCCGGAACATATACTTTTTATGTGATATATAATGTCATAAATTATAGTGGAATAATAGCGGATGTTAATACAACTCAAGTAAATCTCACAATAATATCGAATATTCCTCCAAACGTTACGTATATCAGCCTCGACCCAGAATATGCTTTATCAACAGGAAATCTTAACTGTACATTTACTGTGGTAGACGCTTCGCCGCTTGACGTACTTGGTGCAAATTTGACATGGTACCGTAATGGCACAGTGTTCTCTTCAACGAATTACAGTGTCCAAAATAATGTTGTAAATAGTATAATGCTTAACAGCAATCTAACTCCGGGCGAGACTTGGTCCTGTAGTGTCAAGCCATTTGATCAACAATCATTTGGTGTTCAAGTAAATTCTACCAATAAAACCGTTATATTGGGTCTTCCTCCATCACTTAATGCTATTCAATGTCTGCGTAATAATGTTACATGGACTAGTTGTAGCAATTTAGTTTTCGGGGATACACTTTCCGGTGTAAGAATAAATTGCACGAATGCCCTTGCAACAATAACTAATGCGACAGTAAATTTCACCAATATACAGGATTCCAAGGTATTCTTTAATGCAATCACGACGACTAATATCACAAATTGGTGGATATATTATTATAATATGACAATAATAGATTCAGGAGATTTTATTATCCAAGCCACATGTAATAACAATAACTCTGTCCATGATGATGGTAATGTGACTTGGAGTATACCGTGGGGGAGATTAATAGGTAGTCTGGTCGATCCGAATACGAATACCACTGTTGAATATGGTCAATTTTTCACTTTTACAGCAAATGTTACGTGTGTGGGTGGAGAATGCGGCAACGTAAATGCGTTATTGGATCCAGGATTCCCGCTAGGCAGTCCAAGCAATGGAACAGCAGACAGTGGTGTATTTGTGAATCCTTCTTCAGGAGATATCAGCAGGGGATCTTATATTAATACAACGGCTAATGATACAACTTATTATATAATTGGTAAGAACGGATGGGGTGATACCAGTTCTCAGATTGAATTAGAATTTAATCTAACCGCTTTAAGCGTCGATGCTCATAAAAACATTACATCGATTAATATTACAATGTCTTATTGTCATACAAGTAAAACTGATGCAGTCTTTTCAACAACAGGATGTAATGGTGCTAATCCTATTACAAGAGGTTGGCTTGGCAATCAAAGTGTATATCTACACAACAATAATGGTTCATGGGATGTTATTGGCTTTTTGAATGTTACTGATGGTGGAAATCTAGTATGGAATTCGTACGTCATTAACGGCTCATTATCTAAATACGTAAATTCTACAGGATGGATAAGTGCACGTTTTGATATGAATACAGGATATCCAAATGACGTTAATCCTGCAACGTTAGGAATAAATTATGTTGGTGTGACTGTAACTTATGAATATATCAAAGGAGGAGCCGCTATTCCGACGACAATTGGTGCCCTTCCATTTTACACAAATAATTCTAATCCATTTACTCAAGCGCAATACTCTTGCCTTGCAAACATGACATCATTAGGCAACGGATGCCAATTTACCTGGAATGTTAATGCGACAGGAAAATCGAATACTACACACGAGTTTTGGGTGACATATAATTCCTCAGCATACCCTGGTTTTGTCAATCAAAATTACTCAAGCCACATTTTTATAACTATACAAAACGGCAGTACTGTTCCTCCTATAGTTACTCTAAACTATCCGTCTGATAATTTATCTACCAGTAATTCAAGCGTCATCTTTAATTGTTCGGCGACAGACAATCGTAATCTGATAAGCATTGCATTATATGGGGATTTCGCCGGCACGTTTGGAGAAAATGAAACAGTATATGTAAGTGGCAAGAGCAACACTACGACTTATAATCGTGTTTTATCGGAGGGGCGATATATTTGGAATTGTATGGCCACAGACAATGACTATAACGCGCGTTTCGCGAACAACAACAGGACGTTACTAATAGACAGCACTCCACCGTATATTAATCTATCATCTCCTATTAACGGAGAGAATGTTAGTTCACCGAATGTTACATTTAATTTTACAGTCATCGATAATCTAGATAACATAATGAAGTGTAATATTACTGTTGATTCTGTCGTAAAAGATTCAGGATTTACTGCGTATAATAATACTAAGGTCTCAAGACCTATCGGAGGATTCACTCAGGGCGATCATTATTGGAACGTAACTTGTGCTGATAGAGCAGGAAATGTCAATGTCAGTGAAACTAGGCTATTCACAATATCAAATACTCCTCCGGTCGTGGTATTGCAGACAATAGATAACTATATGACCAATTCTCCTAACGTAGATTTATATTATTATGCTGATGATAACAAAAAGGTTTCACAGGCTGATCTATACATCAATGGATTATGGAATAACACTGATTCTGGCGTGATTACGGGCGCAACAAACGGTTTCTCACTTACAGGATTAGTTGAAGGGAAATATAATTGGACAGTCAATGTTACTGATGATGGAGGATTGACTGCTCAAGCAGCAACTAGGAGATTTATTGTAGATTTGACTAATCCGACGTTGAATGTAACTTTCCCTCAAACAGGATATTCTACCAATTCCACTACAGTAACTTTCATATTTAACACTACTGATAATTTTGATTCTATAATGGCCTGTAAAATCACAATCAATGGAATAGATGTCGCAACGGGAATAAACGCTAACGCCGGTCAGTCAACATCAAAACCTGTGTCTAATATTAAGAATGGATTAAATTATTGGAACATCACTTGTGTTGATGATGCTGGAAATTTCAATACAAGCGACACTAGAATTCTCAATATCAGCGCTCCACCAATAGTAGCATTAAACAATCCTGCTGATAATACTTCACAAAAATCTGTTAACATCACATTATACTATACTCCTACAAGCTATAATAATAATATCACAAATTGTTCCCTGTATATTAATGGTATATACAATCAAACGAATACGACCGTAAATAATGGTGTGCAGAATACTTTCAAATTATACAATCTGATTGATAACTTATATTATTGGAATGTTACTTGTTTTGATAGTACCGCAAGCGGTTCGAGCACCACAAGGAAATTCTACATCGATAATTCTCCACCTAATATATCATTGAATTTTCCTACTCAATGGGGAACTGTCTATGGTGGTGTGACTACATTTAATTTCACCGCATATGATAATTTTGATTCAATATTGATATGTAATTTAACCATCGATGGTGCCTTGAATAAGACAGCAATCCAAGCTCCTAATGGTCAATGGGTGAATTTTACTGTAGCAATTACAGCAGAGGGAAATCACACTTGGAGTATAGGATGTAGAGATAGTGCAGGAAATTCAAACAATAGTATCACACAAAACTTCACAACGATAAATGCTCCAACTGTGAATCTCGTTGTGCCAGCACAGAATGCGTACTTGAACTATACCAATAATATAAATTTCACATTTATTCCAGGTAGCAGTGGTACATTGATTAATGCGACATTATACATCAATGGGGTTGTTAATCAGACCATGCCTAATCCTGCAAATGGTCTAGCGAACAGCTTCTTCTTAAATTTCTCAAGCAACGGCGTGTATAATTGGAGTGTCAAGATACTGGATAGTGTCGGATTAACTGGCTCATCTGTTAATAGAACATTCTCCATAGATACGGTTGCGCCTATAATAAATATAATGATCCCTACCAATGGACAGATAATAGGCGTAAATAACGTCAGTTTCAAGTTTAATGTTACGGAAAATCTCCCGGCCGCGGTGAATTGTAATATTACTGTTAACGGTACTTTACAATGGACTAATGTCTCAGCATCTACTGGTAGTGCAGTAGCGAGATATATGGTATTAAATGATGGAAATTATTCTTGGAGTGTGACCTGTATAGACAATTCCGGAAATATTAATTCTTCTAATTTGATTAATTTCACAGTGTTTGCTCCTCCAAATGTAACGTTGAATTTCCCAACACCAAATTATAGGACCAGATTACAGAATATTACATTCAATTATACTCCTTTGGATGACATAGGCATAGATAATTGCACATTGGTCATCAACGGCATAGACAATCAAAACTCTACGTCCATAGCGAAGAATATCCCTAATTATTTCAATGTGACTGGCGTGACAGAAGGCGATTATAATTGGACAGTAAGATGCACTGATGCAGCCCCTACATCAAATGTTTACGCTCCTCCAGCCATAAATTTCACAATAGATTTGACGCCTCCGGCGATTAGCATGATATATCCTAATTCAAGTGCCATAATAAACACGAATATCGTACATTTCAATTGGACTGCAACAGATTATCCTGTAAATATAGCATGTATGCTATTTGTAGATGGAATATATAATTTGACTCTAACACAATTAAGCGGCACATATTTCACTCCGACGGTAACAAATCTTGCGTCAGGATTGCACAACTGGAGTCTGAATTGTAGTGACGATATAGGCAACTCGATACTTAGCCCGACCAGGAACTTTACAATAAATAATGCAGATTTATATCTTGACAGCAGCAGAATATATTTCAATAATACAAATCCTAATGAAAATCAGACCATATTGATATCAGCTAACGTCACAAACATCGGCGGAATACCTGCTTTCAACGTATTGGTGAATTTCTTTGATGGTGATCCTGGAGCTGGAGGAGTATTTGTAGGCAATTTTACAGGCAATGTGAGCGTGAGCGGCTCTACACTTTTCTCTGTTCCATGGAATATAACTACAGGATACCATACTATATATGTATTAACGGATCCGTATAATGCTATATTGGAGTTGAACGAGTCAAATAATAACGCCACGAAAACTATATCTTTGTTGCTAGCTTCAATTACTAATCCATATAACAATAGTGGTTTCGTAAATCCGAACGTCAGTGTAACGTTCAATTTACAAGATTTTACTGGAGGTCAGATAAATTATTCTGTATTTGTCGATAATGTGTTGAATGGACAGAACGGCACAATTACCGATAATACTCCAACTGTTATAAATGTGACATTGCCACAGGGCAAGCATGCCATAAAGATCGGTGCGACTGACTTGTTAGGTCGCATGAAGAATTCAACTGCCGTATATATAACTGTGGATTATACTGCCCCTAATGGATCGATAATTTCTCCTACTTGGTTCAATTATACTAAACCTTTGATTAACATAACGGCAACAGATAATGTTGATACAAACATAAATTATACAATCTATTTGAATGGTTCAATCGATAGTTCTGGCAATATAACCAATGGTTCAAACATCCAAATAAATTTATCGGCTGCAACGGAGGGATCATATAAAGTGATAATGGGTGTGACTGATGATTTCAATAATTCTGCAAATAGCACGCCAAAAATCATCTATATAGATCTGACGCCGCCAAGCATAACTTTGAATAGTCCTATTGATGGCGCAAATTATTCCACTAGAACAGTAGTCTTGAATTATACTGCAAACGACAACATGGCGTATAATGCATCATGTAATTTGACTTTAGATGGAAATATTGTTTCATCAAATGTTATTAGCATAGGAAATGTTACTACATATACGGCAAATAATCTTGCTGAAGGAAAACATTATTGGAATGTTACTTGTCAGGACCAGGCATTGAACACAAATGTTAGCATAACTCGTTCGTTCAATGTGTATATGTCTCCATCGATAACTCTCATAAGTCCTCCTAATAATAATTGGAGCGCCAATTCAAATAATACATTTTTATTCAATATTAGTGATGAGACAGGATTTACGAATTGTTCGATAATAATTAATGGTCTAATTAATCAGACTAAAAGCACAACACAATTAGTCAACAATGCCATAAACAACTTTACGTTGAATGGGATGTTGTCAGGGCAATACAACTGGAGCATAGAGTGTTACGATAACACTTCATATCACGCGTATAACGTTACGAGCAACAGGACATTATATGTGGATTTGTTGAATCCAGACCCTTATATTGAGACAGCGAATAATTCATGGTTCAATACCGGCACTCCATTAATAAAGTTCAATATATCAGATAATATGGATGCGCTTATAGATTATACGTTCTATGTGAATGGAACACCGAATGTGGTTGGAACAATAAGTAATGGCGGGAGTACTTCTGTAAGTCTTGTAAACCTGCAGAATGGATCATATACAGTAATACTGCAAGGGGTTGATAATGCCGGCAACAGCAAGAATTCTACACCTATAACAATATATGTGGATACTGTAAAGCCGTCGATAAATCTTACGAATCCGCAAAATTCTACAAACGTGTCTGTGAATACACTCAATCTAAATTTCACACCTTCTGACAATATGGCTTCAGTATTGGTGTGTAATCTTACTCTGGATGGTTCGATAATTGCTAGCAATATGTATGTTAATAACAGCCAGAATCAGAATGTCACAGTATCAGCTCTTCTTGGAGGATACCATTACTGGAATGTCACATGTATTGACAACGCATCAAATATTAATACAAGCTCGACGTACGTATTCTATGTGATCATGCCGGATCTATATGTGAATACTAGTTTCATATATTTCAGCGATAATAAACCTATAGAGAATGAGACAGTAAATATAACTGCCACAATATTTAATCTCGGTCCATCAGTAGCTCAAAACTTTACTGTAGAGATGCGTGTAAATAGCATGACTGGAACATTGATATATAATGGCACAATGAGTCTCGGAATAAATGGTATAGCAAACATAACCACTAATTATACCATGCCGCTTGGTGATACTGTATTCTACGTCTTGGTGGATACGCCGTTATCGACTAACGGCACTATAGTAGAATCAAACGAATCAAACAATAATGCATCAGCCACATTACATGTGGGATTATGGGAGTATATATATGGAAGCACCAATGATAGATTGGTTATGACTGATTCTTCAAATCAGACGATATTTGATTGGCTAGTGAGTAATGCTTCAGGAAGCAAATTATTTGCAGCAGACATAGATTCCACAATACATTGGCGAACACTTCAGGCATTAGGAAGGAATACAAGCAATCAATCTTCACCACAAGATTTCTATACGTTAGACACTAAATTAGGCTCTGTCAACTTTACGGATTCAGTTAATAGGACGTATACGAACAGTGGCTCTCCTATAGAAACAACAAACTATACTATCTATACAAAGAACGTTAACTATGTTCCGATTGTGAACAGTACAAACAATACTAATTTCAAGACGGGAATATTATGGGATTATAATATTGGAACGACTTATAACGGAACTCAGGACATCTTATTCGTATCGCCGATAAATAAGAATGCCCAAGGATATAATGCTACTGTAGATTATGAGATACGCGTACCGGCTTCATTAAGATCATATAAGTCTGGACAGGATGTGGTAGTGTTTTACGCGGAGATAAATTAGATGAAAAACATTTCGATATCTGCAAGAATATCTGTGATATTGTTAGTTGGTACCCTGTTTTTGGGAGTATTATGTATTTTGCCGACTTATGCGTTACTTGTTGCACAGAATAGTTCTGTTCAGAATGCTTCTATTCAAGATACTTCGGTTCAGAATAATTCAATTCAAGACACATCTGTAGTATCCAGTGTCGTGTCTAACAACGTCGTGTCTAATGTAGATTTGGCTAGCATAATTTCATTAGATAAAACTTATTACAATAAAAACGATATAGTAAGTATAATTATACACAATAATACAGATGTATCAAATATTGGAGAATTATCGCTAGAAATATCCGTCTCAGACGATCCGACATATTCTTATCGATATCTAGGTTTATTGAACAGTGAAATATCTTTTATACCAGAAAATACTGGAAAGTATATTGTTAAACTTTACGCTGTACAAAATAACTATGCTCTGATAGCAGAAAAATCATTTTATGTCTATAGCTTGGATGTCAATCAATGCAAAAATTACAATACGAATGATTATGTCAGCATTAATTTAGGATCTTATGCTTATTATAAAAATAGGTCATTGCCTAGTTCATTGAATTTAGTATATCAAGATAGTAATAATAATTCCGAAGTTTACGTCTATACTAGTAATATGGCGATTCCTGTCACATATACTTTCTCCAAACCAGGGACATACTCACTGTTTTCTGAAGGGAATTATCTGGATTGTTTTATCATAAACTCTGATATGGATATTACTGTAAATTATGATAGTTATATCAATAACACTTATAGTTCTATTTTTTCAGGTACTGCTGAAGGACAGAATGTTTCTCAAAACATTTCTCAGGATATTCCCGTAGCTTATGACAGACATACAGCATATAATAACTTTTATTCCACAAACGATTCTAAGCATTTCAATCTTTCTACAGATAAGATATTGGATATGCGCGGAATGAGCAACGGCTTAGTATTTGCTGAGATACAACGTAACATCACTTATGATATAGTGGAGTTGTGGCTTATAGATACAAATACTGCTGATGGAAATATAAGGATAATAGCATTCAATGAATCGGCACCGTCGAAAAATATTCGTTTCGGGATAAAAGGCAATACTGTTTTTTGGGTATCTGAATTTGGAGACAAGATATACGCTTACGACAGCGATAAAAACGTAACAGTGTATAAGAATGTTCCAGAATATAATCCGGGAAATGGTGAAGTCGGAAAAATATCATTCAACGACACAGTAATTGATAACGGCTGGGATGTTATTACAGATGGTTCCCAGATTTATTTCTACAATCCAGAGAGAGGCGAAACATTCTCGGATGATGATATGTCTACAAAAGAGAAATTTAGACAAATAATGAATTTGGATAAATATCTTGATGTACAAGAATTATCTAGTTTATCATTGGAAGTCGATCAAGAGGGACAAGACGGTGCACAGTAAAATTAATGCAAATAAGGATACTGAAAAGTTTAAGTTATCGATAAAGTCAAAGTTAACATTAGGACTAACTGTATTATTTGTTCTTATGCTATTCCAATCATCCTTTGTCAAAGCATCAATTAATGCTAACGAATCCCAATACATAATGACGATAGGAAATGTAACAGGCAACGTGACTGCAAATTATGTGTACGCATCGATGTTTAATCCTGCAGGTTCTGGAAAGGCAATACTTATTAGGCACGTATATATTCAGATGGATTCGACTGCTGTTGCAACCTATCAGACTGTAACATTAAGAAAAATTACTAATGCAAGTTTAGGAACTATGATTTCTGCATCAGATATATTTCAGAAAAATTCTGGTTCAAATTTAAGTATTGCAGATTTACGTTATGCCGGTCCTACTGTTACACTAAGCGGCGGAGTGAATTCTAGGATAATGAGCGCTCTAGCTCCAGGGGCAGTAGGATCATTGATTGGTTATAAAGATATTGTCATGGAGAATTCTGAGCCTATAGCATTATTGCCTGGAGAAGGTATGGCATTATATCAAGAAGCTGCAGGTAGTGCGAATCAGAAAGTCAGACTGCTTGTAGAATGGGATGAACAGAATATAACAACAAATCCATTAGTTCCTAAAGATGAATATATGCTGTCTACTCCTGTAGTGGGTGTTGCTGCAGCTGCTAATTATGTATACGCTTCGATGTTTAATCCAACATCTAGTAATAAAACAGCAATAATTAAGAGGATAGCTATTGAAGTAGATTGTAGTGCTGCGGCAGTATATACCAATAATATCGCTATAAGAAGGATTACTGCTGCAAGTGTTGGAACTCTAATCACAAACACTGATATCCCAAAAAAATATAATTCGTCGAATACTTCTTTGATGGAGATAAGATCTACTGGACCTACTGTGACATTTGCTGGCACAGTCGATTCTAGGATAGCACTGGTCACTCCCTGCGGAGCTGCAGATCAGTTTATCGGGCATAAAGAATACGTATTTGATACTGCTGAAGAAAAAATAATATTAAAACAAGGAGAAGGATTGGCATTATATACTGAAGCCGCCGGAAATGCAAATCAGAAAGTCAGAATGTTTGTCGAATGGAGTGAAGTTGCCAATACGAGTACTCCTGCAGCGCAGAATGAATCAATAATAACTTATCCGCCTGTTGCTGTAGCTGCGACGGCAAATTATGTCTATCAATCATTCTACAATCCTGTAGGAAGCGGGAAAGTTGCAATAGTAAAAAGAATTGAAATGCGCGTCGATGCCATAGGCGCTGCTGCTTATCAGCCGATAAGCATAAGAAAAATTACTGCAGCGAGTTTAGGTACATTAGTTACACAAGCGAATGTTCCAAAAAAGCAGTCTTCGACGGCAAATACTTTGATGGAATTGAGATATGCTGGTCCAACAGTAACTTTTCTTGGAACCGGAAATTCTACCATACTAAATGTCATTGGCGCCGGAGCTATAGGACAATTGAGATCCAGAAGGGAATACGTGCTTAATGATCACGAAAAAATTATTTTGCAGCCAGGTGAAGGTATAGCGATGATTTCTGAAGCTGCAGGAAGCGCCAACCAGAGTGTGAAATTTTCTATAGAGTGGGAGGAAGAATCTTTGGCGTCGACTCCTCCGCCTCAAAATGAATATTTATTGAACATAGGGGAAATGACTGGCTCCGCGACTGCAAATTATAATTATACAGCATTCTTTAATCCTGCTAATAGCAATAAGACGGCAATAATACATAGATTATATATTGGAATAGATGCTGCGGCTGCTGCAGTGTATACTCCATTTAGTCTTAGGAGAATAAATGCTTCATCAGGCGGGTTGTTGATTAACGCATCAGATATAAATAAAAAAAATAATGCATCTAATCTCAGTTCAATGAATATTAGATATAATGGTCCTGCTATTACTTTTTTAGGAACAGTCAATTCTAGACTAGAAAGCGTTCTAAGTCCAGGAATAGTAGGAAGTTCTACTGCACCGCAATCAAGTGGATCACAAGAAATTTATTTAGACGATGAGGATTTCATATTGAGGCCAGGAGAAGGAGTTGTACTATATTCAGAAGGAGCTGGCAGCGCAAATTTGAGAATTAATTTATTTGCAGATTGGCAGGAGGTTCCATCTAATCAGACAATTAATATGACTGGGGATAGGATAATATCTATTGGACCAGTTTCTGGCAATTTGACGAGCGGATATGTGTATAGCACATTATTCAATCCTGCTAACTCCAATAGAAATTATATATTCAAAAGAATCGGTGTCAGAGGTGATAGGTTCGGAGCGATGTCTGCGCCAGGATATGTTCCATTATCAGTCAGAAAGATATCATCTTCAACTGGAGGGGCACTAATAACTACATCAGAAATACCTGTTAAAAATACGTTAGCGCCAAATTCTACAACAGAGATACGATATGGTGGACCGACTGTCAATTATTTGGGCGGTACTGAGGCGCATATATACACTACAACTGTTCCTGGAGTCGCGGGTCAGAACTATGGAAATATGGAAACATATTTTATTCTCGGGGATGAACTAGTATTACGACCTGGAGAAGGATTAGCCCTATATCAAGAATCGAATGCAGGCGATGCTAACGTAACTTACAGAATGGATCTTGTTTGGAATGAAAGCATCGCAGATTCCGTTTTACCTTCCATATTCTTCAACAGCAACACTACTGCAACAGGATTATATTCAGGAAATTGGGTATATGCCAGCGTCAATGCTAGTGATAATAGACAATTGAATACTACATTTATACGTCTATATAATTCCACATATGCTTTGATTAATTCTACAAATAGCACTAACATCCTAATCACTTCTATAAATTTCACAAATTTGGTGGATGGAACATATTATCTGAATGCAACAACAAATGATTCTGCAAGTAATTATAATTGGACAGAGACAAGAACTATTATATTAGATACTACACCGCCTAATATGACAGGAGTACTGCCAGCTAATAATAGTAATTATCAATTCTTTGATACAATCGGTATAGCGGTTAATTCTACAGATTTGAATTCTGTGAATAGGGTATGGGCGAACATCACACTTCCAAACCAGACATATACTTTGGCAAACTTGAGTTTGGCAGTCGGAAATAAATATAATTCTAGTTTCGTCGTTCCAGTAGTATCAGGAAGGTATAATATTACTTATTATGCTAATGACAGCACGGGTAATTCTGCGATTTCATCAGGATACTTCAATGCTGTAGATTCCACCCCTCCATCACCATTCAATCTAACAACTCCTCAGAACAATACGCTGACCTCGAATTTACTTCCAGTATTCAGTTGGCAACAGACAACAGAACCGGAATTTAAGAATTATACTTTGTTGATTAGTCAATCACCAACATTTGCTGCAATAGATTATTCTTATACTACAACGCAAATAACGAATACAACTTATCCCTTGACAGTATCATTGAATAATAATTCGAAATATTATTGGCGTGTCATAGCTTATGATGTTTCAGGGAATTCTAGAAATTCTACGTTTGACTATATATACTCGACAGATGTTGTCACGCCGACCGTCGGTCTTAATACTCCATCAAACCTTGGTTTTGCAACTTCGAGCAATGTCTTGTTCAATTATACTCCTAATGATACTAACCTTGTGAATTGCAGCCTATACGGCAATTTTAGCGGGTTATTTTCATATGACCAAATTAATACGACCCCGATAAGTAATCAGCCGAATTACTTTAGCAAGGTCCTTTCGGATGGAACGTATTTATGGAATGTCCGGTGTTATGATGCGGCCGGTAATAATGGATTCGCATTGTCGAATTATACGGTCAATGTCGATACGCAGCCTCCAGTAATAAGTCTTGGAAGTCCGCAAAATAATACACGCATAAATGCTACGAACAATATCACATTTTATTATAATGTAACAGATGCAATGACGGGCGTTAGTTCATGTTCTTTAGTAATAAATAATATAATACTCGCATCAAATAATGTCATTTCCGAGGGCATAAGCCAGAATCTCACCGCATATTTGAATAATGGCCTGTATAATTGGAGCATTAATTGTACGGACAATAATGGATTTATAGGTTCATCCTATACAAATAATCTTTCCATAAAGATTCCTATTTATCCTGCTGTTACATTAATTCAGCCAATAAATAATACCGGAGATAATGATGGGAATGTGATTTTGAATTATACTGTGACCGGAGGAACCACAATAAATTGTAGTCTGATATTGAATGGTGTGCCAAATCTGACGAGTAATGCTGTAAATATATCAAGCATTCAATCTTTCAATTTGACTGGCCTGGCTACTGGCAGGTATAATTGGAGCATTTCATGTATAAATGAAGAGGGTAATTCAAATGCTGGAAATGTTTCCATAAACTATTTTGATGTTATACTTTCTACCGGGTTCGCAGGTTCAACGACAGACTTTTCCACGGTAAACACCGGAAATATTTCTGCTCTGACAATAGATAATCCTGGGTACGGAAAAATTGTTTATATTCCAAACATAAATTTATCCAATGGTGCAAATCTTAATAGTTTGATAAATATCGGAAATAATATAATAAGTGTAGATACAATAACCGAACCGAGGTTAAATTTTAGTGCAACGCTTACAATGAGTGGTTTGCCTTATACCGAGAATCCTGCGATATATAGTGATGGGTTGGTATGCCTGGACTGCAGCGTCGTAAGTTATAATTCTGGTACGTTAATATTTGGAGTAACGCATTTCACATCTTACACGACAGGTTTGAATGCCAATATGACTATATGGGATGAATCAGATCCTCAAGGCGGGAGTATTTTAAAACATATGAATAATTCCGTGAAGTTCTTTGCAAATTATACGAATAAAACATCCGGAACACCTATTACTGCTGCCGTGTGTAATATATCCTTTAATGGAACTCCAGGAAATTCTGCATTGATGACATATAATGCAACAAGTCATTTGTATGAATATAATAGATCTTTTAGTAATTTTGGATATTATATATGGAACGTCAGCTGTAACGGTTCTTCTCAGAGATATGAAAGACTTTTCACCTCAGACAGCATAACGATATATAGCGACGCTATAGTCTCTATAATAACTATGAATCCTGCTTCCAGTATTAATGTAAGTAAAAATAATTTATTTAATTATACTGTCAACATCACTTGTGTAAGCGGGTATTGTGGAAATCTCACAGCAACATTAGATCCATCAAGCTGGTGGGATTCTAATTGGAAGTATAGAAGACAAATAAATCTGACGATGAGTTCAGGAGCCACTCCGAAAAATTATCAACTGAGGATGATATTGAATTCAAGCAATGTCGGAGCGAATTGGAATTGGAGCAATGAATGTATTGGAAGCAATGATTCTCGAATTAAATTTGTGAATGGAAGCGATGCATTAGAACTCGGATACTGGGTAGAGGGTTGCTCGGCAGCTGGACAGAATATGACTGTATGGGTTAATGTTGACCAGAATATAACGACGAGCAATTATAGCATATATTTGTATTATGGAAATGCTGGCGCAACAGGCAATAGTAATGGAACAAAGACATTTGATTTATTTGATGACTTTTCAGGAGATTTAAGTAAATGGAATGTGCATATAGCAAATGGCGTCTATCCGAGAATAGAGAATGGGGTGATGGTTGCTGGCGGGGGAATAACATCAGGAAATTATGGCCACAATGTACTAGGATCTGATGCAACTTATAATTCATTTAAGGATGGAATTATTGAGGGCAACGTATATTTGAATGACACTAATTCCATCGGTGAAGTAGGATTCAGAGGAAATTATGGATCAAATACGGGATATAAATCAAGAATGGATGCAAGAGCGGGTCAAGGATTATCCCATCTTCTTCCTCCGTATAGTGGATGGAACTTCATAACAGGGTGCACAGCAACAGGAACTGCTGTGTCAGCGAGTCAATGGTTAAATATGAAGATAATAGTATCAGGCAATAATTTTAATATCAGCGTTGGTACGCAAAGCTTAACTTGCACTGATAGTACATATTCTTCAGCTGGAGAAATATCCTTGCAGAATCACTATGGAACAGCCACTATGTACGATAATATACGCGTAAGAAAATATTCAGCAATAGTGCCGACATATATGATAGGATCAGAACAATTGACTGGACAGAAAGATATTATACCGATGAATAGTGGAACTCCGTTCTATACAATCAATAATAATCCTATGAACTATACCAATGCATCATGCTTAACTGGAATGAATGCTGGAGATTCATGTGTATTGACTTGGAATGTAAATAGTACAGGAAACTTGAACACTTTATGGTTCTTCTATGCATTTGTCAATGGTACAGCAATATTCTCACAATCCAATCTGACAAATATAACAATAATTAACGATACGATAGCGCCAAGGATAACAAATGCAGTCTTGAATACTACGATAATAAATCAGTCGGAGTCTGTATCATTGAATGTCACAATTAATGATGAAACACAAATATTATCGACTGCAGCAACATTGAAGTATCCAAACGGGACATTAATGAATTATACATTAAGTCAATATGCAGGAAATGTCTGGAGGCTGGTCTTCACAAATACAAACGCAACCGGAATTTATAATTTTACGAATATAATCGCGATTGATCAAGGTCAAAATGTTAATAATACATATTATAATGCTTTAATATTCAATGTTACTTTATCTCCTCCAGGAACCTTTAATCTATCATTGCCGATAAACAATACCGAATCCTCTAATCTTCTCCCAAGTTTGTCGTGGCAACAAACAAACGAAACCACGTTTGCGAATTATACAATACTTATTTCAGACAGTCCGACTTTTGACATTGTGCGATTCACATATGCTATAAGTACTATAACAAATACTTCAAAAGTATTAGATTATGCACTTGATGCAAATAAAATATATTATTGGAAAGTTGTTGCATATGACATATTTGGGTCATATACAAATTCCACGCAGACATTTGTTTACATAACCGATCTAGTCAATCCTACGGTAGCATTGAATACTCCTGCAAGCAACTCCTACAGTCTAACTCACAATATAAAATTGAATTATACTCCTGACGATGCCAATACTTTAAGCTCTTGTTCAATATATGGTAATTTCAGCGGCTCATGGGCCTTGAATCAGACGAACAATTCTATAATAAAAACTCAATTTAACTATTTTGATATAATACTGGCTGACGGAGCGTATTTATGGAATGTGAAATGTACCGATAGAGCAGGTAATTCTGGATTTGCTCCTGCAAATTATACTATAAAAATTGATACAACGCCTCCATATATACAGCTGATATCTCCATCAAACAATACCTTTGAAAATAATACGAATAATGAGATTTTCATAGTTAACGCTACAGATGCGTTGTCAAACATAGGCTCATGTGAACTAATAATAGATAATGTTTCGGAACAAACAAGAGCCGGAATAACTAACGGGATATTGTTCAACTTTACAAATCTGATATTAAACGGAAATCATACTTGGAGTGTAAATTGCACGGACACGAATGGCTTTAAGGGCGCTTCATCAACATATAATTTGAATGTAAATGTTACAGATAGGGATCCACCATTAATCACACTTAATTATCCTTCGCCATCTTATTATTTGTCGGCGCAAAACGTGATGTTTAATTATACCCCTCAAGACGCGACGGGGCTTTTGAATTGTTCGATTTATATGGACGGTATATTGAATAAGACTAATTATGGCTCCAATCTCACGAATTTAGTCCCGAATTATTTCAATATAACCAGTATATCTGAAGGAATACATAATTGGAGCATTACATGTTATGATAATGGAACACTAAAAAATAAAGGAATCTCCGCTATATATAATTTCGTTATAGATTTAACCAACCCGACATTAAGTCTAAGCACCCCTTCTAACGGTTCAATTTTTAACTATTCTTTCATAACATTTAATTATATGCCTAATGATATTAATCTGTATAATTGCACGCTATATGGAAATTTTGGTGGGATATTTGCTGCCGACCAAACTAATACTACTCCACTAAGCGGTCAGCCAAACTTTTTTAGTAGGGTCATTTCTGACGGAACATATCTATGGAATGTACTTTGCACGGATAAATCTGGAAGAAGCTCCTTTGCAAACAGCAATTATACTATAAGCATAGATACTACGGCTCCTTATTATTCTTCGAATATATCATCGCCATCTACTCCTGCGGCGTATGGCTCCTCATCATTTTATGAATATAATATCACTTGGAATGATAATTTTGGCGTGAACAGGGTTTTATTCGAAAATAATTTCACAGGCATCTGGCAAAATATTACCGTAGGCAGCTCCGTAGGGAATATATATTCGATAAATTTCACAGGCTTAAGTGCGGGAAATTATGGTTATGGTTGGTATGCCTATGATTCGCAGAACAATCAGAATTATACTTCACTCTACTCTTATAATGTTAATTCCGCATCATCGAGTGTCACTTTGTTGCTTAATGGTACTAATGGAAATATCAGTATTAAAGAAGGTTCATCGATAAACATTTCTTCAGTATTATCTACTCCGAATTCAGGATATATAGAAGTATATATAGAAGGAACATTGATAAATAACGGCACTTCGCCGATTAGCAATATAACATTATTTTCTTACCCTGGATTGTACAATATTACTGCATATTATCCTGCAACACAGAATTATTTGTCTACTGCACAAACATACTTTGTGAGGGTAAACGACACGACTCCTCCTAATGTCACACTGATTTTCCCGTCAAACAATTCAGTTATAGGATCTTCTACAGTAACATTCCAATACGCAGTTCAAGATGCAAGCAACATATCCAGTTGTTCGTTATATATTAATAATACTTTGAATCAGACGAGCGGTTCTGTGTTGAGAAATATAACACAGACCTTCAGTGCGGATTTCGTGGACGGAAATTATTCTTGGAAAATCGGCTGCAGCGATATATACGGCAATAGTGCCAACAGCTCAGTCCTAAATTTCACAGAAAGACAGACGACAAATATGACGATTGTTGTTAGCACATTAAATTTTACGCATCAGCAGGGAGAACCTGTGCTGATAACCTCGACGACAAAAGATTCTTTCGGAAATCCACTAAATGCATATGTGGGAACAGGAATAATCTATTCTAATAATACCATAATTACGATTCCTTGGTTCAACGGATCATGGATATATCGTATGGGAATAAATATAACTGAACTTAATAATACCAACCTGACTAATTATCAAATTAACATAAGCATTAATACATCAGGACTGATATTATCGGGAAAAATGCTTTCAGATTGCTCTGATATTAGATTAGCAGACAGTACGGCAAAAGAGATTCCTTACTGGATAGAGAACGGATGTAATAGCTCTGATACTAGAATATGGATAAAAACAAATTTAAGTGCAGGATTAACCCGCACAATATATATTTATTATGGAAATGCTGCTGCTACATCAAACTCCAATAGTTCCAACGTATTTGATTATTATGACGATGGAAACCAGACAGGCAGTTGGTCAGTTGTGGGAACGGCAGGGCAATCATCAGTTCAGGGACTTCCTGCTCCAAGTTATTACGCGACTTCTGTAAACGGGAACTATATGTATAGAAATGCATCGTTGACCACAAATAGCATAGTAGAATTTAATGTTCGCAGCGACGGTCTTGGAAACTTCTATTTCTTAACGGACAGTTACGGAGCTGGTCAACATTTTAGGGCTGAAACAAGAGTCGGAAATAATGCAGGAGTGGGCCCAGCAGCATCTTGGATATCATGGAGTGTTCCTTCTCAAACATGCGCTGTAATATCTATCAACACATGGTATACTTTCAAACTAGTAATATTATCCACAACTGCCCAAGCATATATTAATGGAGCTGCTTGTGGAGGAGCATATACTTTTACAAATAATGGTCCATACATAGGATTAGTCGGAGACGGACTGGGTGCCACGTATAATACTTGGTTGGATAATATTAGAGTAAGAAAATATTCAGCTCAAGAACCTACCTCTGTTGTCTTATCGGGTGAACAAAAATTATTATCATGGAATTATAACAGCACGAGTCTAATAGATGGCAACTTCAGTTTTATATTCAATAGTACCAATCAATCGTATGGTAATTATTCTATTGTCGCTTTGGCATCTGCTAAAAATTTCTATAATGCTTATAATTATACATATTTTGATCTTGAGCCAGATGCTACTCAGCCTGTAATCACTTTAATTACTCCTGCAGATTTTCAAAAGTCGGGTGTTGGTGTGTTTAACTTTGCATATGTGCCTTATGATTATAACTTGAAGAATTGTTCAATATACATAAACATTAACGGGACTTTCAGATCATTAAGCACGGACAATGCTCCATTAAATAATATGACTAACTATTTCAACAATATTAGTTTAGGATTAGGTGTACACACATGGAATATTATATGTTATGATATGAACGGTAATAGCGCATTTGCATCCTATAATTATACACTTAATGTAACAGGACCAGACATGACTCTAAGCAGTAATTCCATATATTTTAGCAATGTATCTTTAACAGAAGGAAATAGCGTCACAATATACGCAAATATCACAAATGCTGGATTAAGTGACGATCTAAATCCATTTATAATACAGTTTTATCTAGGAGATCCTGATTTGGGAGGAATTCAGATAGGTAACAATATGACAATATTCAATCTTAGCTTGGGCGAAGTTAAGACTTTAAATACTACTTATTTATTGAACATTGGTGTTAATAATATCTTTGTATATATAGATAGAAACAATAGCGTAAATGAATCTGATAAATCAAATAATAAGGCGAATAATAGTATAACGGTTGAGATGTATCAATATTATCATGGTAATATTACTGTAAATTTATTATTAGGCACTTCTAATAATTCTGCTTTTTTTAATGTGTTTAATATTACTAACTTCCGCGGTAACGTTTTTGTTGCTGATGCAGACAGTGTCTTCTCTTTCACAGATTTACAGGCACTTGGAAGAAATAAGAATAATGATTCTGTAATTAATGACTTTACTGATGCAGATATAAATATGAACACCACAGGATTCGTTGATTCTCTAAATGCTGTTTGGACAAATGGCACAAACACTCCTTTAATGACTGGAGAATTTGAAATTACTCCAAAATTAACAATATATAATGTTCCTATCGTATATTCATCGAATAACACCAATTTTACTACAGGCATATTGTGGGATACGGCTGATGATTTATCTAGTAACTTCCAATACGACATTGTAGATAAGGAAGATCTGGTTTTTGTGACGAGTTTTGATACAGCTAAAACAAAGAACGGTGAAGGGTATTTATATGAGATAAAAGTTCCTGCACGATTGAGAAGTTATAAAGGCACAACAGATAAAGTTGCTCTGTATTATACTATAAGTTGAGTATATTTGGTATTATGTATATATATTATAATTCCGCATTATCCTTTGATATTATTATTGGTTATGGTTTAAAGGTTACGGTATGATATTATATGTGGTTTGCATCAAATATCCAAACATTTTTAAATACCAAATCTCAGTTATTAATAAAATAGAGGTGAGTGATGGAGAATTACGACTTAGATGTCAATGCTCTAGAAGATTTATGTGCTACGCTAGAAGAGCCGGCATTCTTGATAGATAAGAATTATAATATAGTATGGGCGAATCAAGTATTTAAGAAAAAGTACGATATACCTCTAGGTACAAATTATTCTCAATTAAGTAAAATTGAAATTCACCATCCTTCGACAATGGATTGCCTTGAACTTGGAAGATTAATCAAGGCAGTCATAAAGAAAGATACATATGCAATTAAGCTCATTTCCTTGCCAATAAAATATGGCGCTGAGACAGTCTCTGTCTTACAACTCATAGAATATATGGATTTACCGGAAAATACTAATTCAATAGTTATGGATACGCATACTGCAATACTTAAGTTGTTTGTCAATCAGAATGATGATGCAGTATTATTGACGGATAAAAACAATATAGCGATAACATTTAATGAATGGTTTGATAAGGAATTTGCAAAGACTCCCGAACTCAAAGAATTGATATTGAAGCAACTTGAGTATAAGAATGCACAAGATATTTATGAGAATATTCAAAGAATAGTGATTCACAGCCATATCATTTCTAGAAGAATATTAGAAGATAATGGTCGCATAGTAGGCTATGTCTATAGTTTCAAACCTAAAAGTGCTGTAATTCAAAAGGTCAGTCATAGATCTGGTCGTAGTCATGCAATCAGTCATAAACTTGGCCAGGGACATAAGAAGAAATCTAGAAGATAAAAAATGTTAAATGTCTTGAAGAAAGTCGGCGAATCACGACAAAACGTTGGGGGTGGAAAGGGAAATGGTTTAGAGCCTCCTAAAAATCTTCCCGATTTAGCTAGGGATATCTATGAGCACGAGCAATTAAAGAGCGCAAATACCGAAAGCACTCAGACCCAAAATTCTTTATCCACTGCTTCTAGGATTGTCAGCGAACCAAACAAAAATTCCGTGCCTAAACTAGATCTGTCATTAGTAAGACAACATTTAGCATCTTCTCAATCTGCTATACAATCCATACCAGTGCATGAGGAAAAACAAGCAGTGCCACCTGTACAAGATACTAAGCCCGTTACTGCTCCAACTACATCTGTCTTGCAACAGAACACTTCCCAATCCTATACTCAACCAATTGCATATCAATCATTATTTCCAGAAGTCGGTATGATGGATGATAGTACTGGTTTTTTCAAAGAATTTGAAGATTACTTAAGGAATAATGGTCTGAATAATGAAATAGTTGATGGCTTGTTGGATAAGAATTTGTTAGATCATATGATGTTTTATCATACGACAAAAAGTGAAGATATGCCATTCTATGCTTCTAGTGCAGAACTATCTCATGCAATGAAATTAAAACTTGAAGATTTGCAAAGTCTTGAGAGAAATTGGATATCGAATAAGCAGAAGGCTGATTTATTGAAAAAGATGAATCTGACGATAGAATCAGATATACACTTGAGATCTGAAGAGCTAAAAAAATTAATGCTAGAATTCAAGAAGAGAGATAGTGCTGTTAGATCGACTGATTTTTTTCAGATAGTAAAACCAAGAAGTGTTGAAGTAGCTGAAGTTACTCCTGCTCCTATTTCGACTGTTAATCACGATTCTCCTAATGCTATCGTGTACCCAGATAGTCATCATGCAGATCTTGACAAATCTATCCATGCGACGAATGCTTCCAATAGATATATATTGAATAAATATGTACTTAATGATCAATCAAAATATTTTTATGCGAAGAATGGTCAGGTATTTAAATCTTTGAGTGAGTTGATGGAAGGACTAGAAGTTATGGATAGAGATACGTTTAATTATCATGTTAATGATACAAAAAATGATTTTTCCAACTGGATTAAGGGCATCTTTGGTGATTTGCGATTATCAGATGCCATACGTTCGTTGACTGATAGGGAGAAATTATGGTATTATCTGAAGAATACCACCTATTAAATTTTCCGTTAAAATTCTACCCCTGTGCGTTTCTGTACGTTATTAATTTCTAAATACGTTGTTTAAAGCCTTATTTTTCTATTTAGAGTCTATCTTAAGCTTTTTTATCTTTAGTCTACACAAACGAAACATTTATATATAAGTATACACATTTGTATATTAATTTACTATTGTAGTACAAAGAGATACTAGATTCGTTAATTAAAAAACAAACTCCGACAAACATAGAACTCCGACGTAGAGGTGAACAGAAAATGAACCAAAAATTAGTAATAGGCATTTTAATAGCACTATTTGCTTTACCAGTAATTGTTAGTGCACTGCCAGTAGGATCAAAAAGTCTTGATAGAAGTAATGAACAAAGATGGCCTACTTGGGGAGCTCTAAATACAACAGCTCTAGCTGGTAATGTGACAGAGTTGACTTTCAACGCATCAACAATCACTAGAACATACCAAGGTTACTATGGTAATATCACAGGTTTCATCGTATTAGGTGATGCTAGTAATAACACACTTTACGATTGGACACTAGCAAGCCCACAAGGTGAGATATATGCTGTCAGAGATAGTACAGTGCCATCATGGGAGTCGGTAGGTTGCGCTTCGCAAGGAGAGTTACAGAGTGAAGATTTGAGATTAAAAGTTAACGAATCAATTGATGAAGATTCTGTAAACCAAACTTTTGTCGTCGGCGGAGCACCAGATCAATTAGCAAGGTTCCCAACATCAGATCTTTCACATCCACAGTTTTGGGTAGCAAATCAGAGTGTAACAGCAAATGCATGTGCAGTAGCAACATTATATAATAGTTCATACATGCCATCAGCAAACTTCAAGGAAGTACTATTATCAGATAATGTCAATGTACCAGTAACACCTGGAGTATCACAAGAAGGATTTGTTATATATACTGCAATAATAGCACATAGCATAAATCCATTCGCAGACTCTTTAGGCTTTAACTTTGAGAATCATGATTTCGAGATGTTGGTTGGAGAAGACGGTCATGGTGCTAATACAGGAACTACTGCAACTACATCAACATATTGGTTCTACTTGGAGCTAGACTAAATAATATTTTTAATATTTTTTTATATGCTTGAGGCAATAACTTGCCTAACAAAACAAACAGTATTGACACAAACTTGAGAGAAAAAAAATGAAAGCTCAGACTAAATGGTTCTTCATCGGACTTGTTGGCTTATTGATACTCTCAAGGTTAGTGCTTGCATTGCCATCAGCACCAGGAATAAACTATATATCTAATAGTAGTGCTGTATCTGGATTGCACAACAGAAGTGAAGATGCCAAAGGTACAATAACAACGGTTGTTCTTAGTGCAAATCAGCAAGATTACAAGTGGAAAGCTTACATAGGAAACATTACTGGTAAAGTTGCATTAGATGATGCTAATGGAAAATCAATATATGATTGGAATTTAGGCACATCAAGCGGTGGTGAGGTTTATGTATCAAGATATTCAAACATCAATTGGGGCAGTATAGGTTGTGCTAATCCAGCATCGATAGCTGCCGAACACACTGCTTTAGGCATATCCGGATCAGCAGCGGATAGCATTAATGCTACATTCAATTTTACTACTCATAAGCCTATGACAGTCGGTACTAATCCGGTATTGAATGGTTGTCCTTCAACTGCAACTTACATTAATGATGTTCAACAATCAATGAGTTCATCAGCACTATTCCAGGAAGTATTATTGCGTGATACCTCTTCCGGTGAAATGATATATTCAACTTTCATAGAATCAGCACAGACTGGTTATGATAATAGTCCACATGACTTTCAACTATTAGTGGCAGAGAATGAATCCGCAACGGTCCCAAATAACTACTATTTTTGGGTAGAATTGGGTTAGTTAAAATCATTACGTGCGCACATGGTGCGCGCGAGATTTTAACTATTTTATTTAATTATTCTATTTTTGTTCTATTTATGTTTTAAATTTGTTTCTAGATTGGTTTTCTATAAGTGATTATCCTTATTTTTGTTGCTGTTTTTCTCATCTTGTTTTTCTGTGCTGTTTTTTATAATTAGTACATAATAAGTATAATAATGGCTATAAAATCATAAACTTTATATATTATTATTACAAAATAAGTATTATTGTGGTTTATTTTTGATTAAGGGATGGATGAACAATAAATATCTATTACTAAACACTTTGACATATAATTCTAATAGTTTAACAGCCAGTATAGTTAGTATAACGTCTCCTGAAATTCATTATGATGTGAAGGTAGAGCAGTTATATGCACGAAAATTACATATATCTTTTTCGAAGGAAACATCAATACCGCTTAGTATACTAAAAAATAACAGCTCTCTAGAAGCAATAGTGCTGTACATGAAAGATGTTCTGGAAATAAAATTCAACAGGATAGCCGAATTATTAAACAGGGATCAAAGAACAGTGTGGGTAACATATGCCAATGTCAAGAAAAAAAAGATAATTCTAGATGCTAATAACGATTCAAATCTTAATCTGCCATTAAGCATATTTGTCTCAAGAAGTTTTAGTATTCTAGAGACCGTCGTATTCTATTTACGAAACAATCACAATCTATCCTTTAATCAAATATCCGAGTTGCTCGGAAAAAATTATCGAACAATTTGGACAGTCTATAAGAGGGCATTAAAAAAACTAGATCATGAACAATAGATTATTTAGGTGGAATGAGAATTCAGAGAAGCAGAAACTTATAGTTAAAACTATGTTTACTGTGTTGTTGCTATTCTTATTTGGATTGACGATATTCTCTAGTGCAACAGCTATACCGGTCGGACCTGTAATAACTTACAATGCTACAACAAATGCTACAGCTAGACCAGCAGCAGCAATAGCTACAGTAGGAGGATCATTCACAACGTTGACATTAAATACGACTGCTCAAACTTATAGATGGAAGGCTTATGTGGGTAATATCACTGGAAAGTTAACTTTAGCCGACGCTACAAATAAATCAATATTTGATTGGACAGTAAGTAGTGTGACTGGAGAAGTATATGCTACTAGAAGTAATTCTGCAATAGATTGGGCGAGCGTCGGATGTGCAGATAACGGGTTGATTAATACTGAAGATACAGTAATGAACATGACTTTAACAAGTCCAGATACGATTAATAGGACATTCAATAATACCGTACATAAGACGTTCTATGTTGGAACTACAAAGATACAAAATAGTACTTGTAGAGCAATCGCGACTTACGTAAATGGAACTCCACAAACTGCTAGTGAGAACGCTGTATTCCAAGAGATATTGTTAAAAGACGGATCATCTAATTTGATATATACTACATTAGTCAACGCTAGTACTTTAGGTTATAACAATAATAAGTATGACTTCCAGATGATTTTAGCCGAAAACGAATATCTTTCTGTACCAACAAATTATTATCTATATGTAGAATTGATATGAGTAAATGTGGTTTGTTTATGTTTATTTTTTTCTATATCTGTTTTAGATGTCTAAAAGAAACTATTTCAGTATTTAATTAATTAATGTGTATAGTTATATTGTGAATTTAATTAATTACATTATTTTATATTGTTAATGTATAAAACGAAATATTTAAATATAAGTTGAAGCCAATGTGATAACAAGATACAAGAGCGTATACTGAAACCGTGTGGATATTATGTTGAGAAATTAAAGGTTTTAATCAGTAAGGATTGTTTGCTTGACATTAAGTCAAGGGTGGCGTGGACGTGAATAGTTTGTTTATAATGGATTATTTTGATGTTTCTATATATTATTTTGGAATATTTATGCGTGGATATAATTTAATGTGGAGGGATTGCAAATGAAATGGTTTAAATTAGAATTTGTGCTATTGTTAGTATTATTAGGTGTGGTTTCTGTATCGACAGTATTAGCTGCTCCTACTGGTCCTACTATTAATACTGTAGGTAGTAGTAGGTATAGTGTAGCTAATGGAGCAAATGTTACAGCAGTTGCAGGTAATGTTACTGAATTAAATGTTACTGCAAATTCTATTACTCAGACTTGGCAGGGTTACTTCGGTAATATAACTGGTACGATTGTTTTAGGAAACTCGAACAATCAGACATTATATAATTGGAATTTGACTTCGCCTTCTGGACAAGTTTATGCTACTAGGACTAGTAGTGTTCCAACTTGGACTAGCATTGTATGTGCGAGCGCTGCTCAGATTACTACTGAGGATACTGCTTTGGGTGTCAATGAATCTGTTGATCAGGATTCTGTCAATAGGACTTTTATCAATACTACTGCATTTAATCAATTTTATGTCGGTAGTATAGTTA